>Ga0210059_1001305_pt1 | contig 37086 bp, 19 predicted proteins | sample Ectturendosymbi2_FD_188042 | JGI IMG/M metagenome (GOLD analysis project Ga0210059, IMG submission 188042) | Ecteinascidia turbinata endosymbiont from Florida, USA - Sample 2 (SPAdes) (version 2) | ecosystem: Host-associated > Tunicates > Ascidians > Unclassified | place: Key West, Florida... | reverse complement strand
TTACACCCATCGTGGAAAGTACATACTTGAATAGAGATATGTGCAAGTTTGAATCATCGCAAAAAGACGAAAGCAGATGGCAGTCGACTGATTCCTCGAAAGCATACAGAAACACTAGTGCTTTTAAGTTTTACCGGGTCTGTAGAGCATACCGGACAGGAGAAATTCCCGCGCAAAGCCACGTGCGTTTCGGCATTTTTTTCCGAAAATCCCCGAAAGCAGCCCGACGCCAAAGAGTTAAGCCAGTGTGGTCCAGTACAACTACAGGCCCGCGGGTCGCATGTGGCCCGCCACAGCGTTGTCACTGGCTCGCGGAATCATTCAAAAAAGAACTTTAAATTTGAAATTTGTTGAAAACCGTATGAGGTTACATTTGTCTCACTGAATTGCTTGCGCGGGATAAAGAGTGTCTGCACCAGAACAATGAATAGTACCTTTTCGGTGTACCATTATTGTTCGTTTTATTTGTTTAATTTACGATCAAATTAGAGGGTACGTTCCTCCCCTAATCCTCCGCTGGGGCACCTGACCGTGTAACCTTTGTGTTTTTTCGGTGCCCCGGCGTTCGTTGTCTTGAAAAGTACATCTGACGCAATGAACTCAATAACTCCAAATAAATCTGTCTATCTATCAGCTAATCGTGACTTTATCAAATTGCCACTCGACTCGAACCATAATTGCCCATCCCCGAGTGGCGCCAAGGTTCCATGCCTGATCGCTTCTGCAGATGTAAGGTTCCTTCTCGGTCCACGACAAGTACGTCACCTTGACTGGTGAAAACCACGGAGACATAGCGTGATCGATGTTGGTTTAATTCGTGAACGAAAGGCAAACAAACAAGCTCGAGATACGTCGAAATGCACAAATGAACGTATCTGGCACTCTCATGCGTTTGTCAAACTGGCTTTCACGCAAAAACATACATGTCCGATTCCTGCCGCGTTGTCGCGTGTCCTGCTTTCCTTCTTACTTTTTCTGTCTCTGCGCGCGGGTCGACCGCGCAAGTTGCGTTCGATTATTGATAAAATCAACGCAATGACCAGGCAGGGGCCGAAACGAGGTCCGCCACACCTGCAATAGGTAATTTTAATTACTGTAGAACAAGCATAACATCTTTTGATAAAAATGTAAGCTACAATGCTAACGGTAAAGAGCTTTTGCAAGCTCGTCACCAAAGATAGATTTCCCAAATTGAACGATTTTGCACTAAATATGCGCTCGCTCGCCATTCGGAAACACACACGTACATGTGCGAGAGTACGTACGTTTTCTACGATGAAGCAAGTCAAATCTACAGTGAAAACATAAATTGATTGGCAGACGGAACAATGCGCGATAGTCTCCGAGTTGCACCACTAGCACTGGTATTGCTTGCTTAAGGAACGATAGTGTCAGAGAAGCCTCGACTACAGGCGTCCCACTGATAGAGATTTGTAGTAAAAATTGCTATTTGCTATTGTGGAATAATTTCAATGACCCGCCCACGTATCTTCCTTTTTTAGTTTCCAATGTTGTTAATCTGTTGTTTTATACATCATTTTATTTGAAGTGACTTGCACGTTGTCACGTTTTTGCAAAATGGCCCGTAGGTCAGATGTAGTTTGCCCACGCTGGATTAAGCTATTCACTCAGGTACATTGGTCACACTGTCTCACACTAGCAATGGATATTTCAAACTTGTGGTTGCTTTGTTATAGATTGACTTTGGATTCTTTTCACACAGTATAAAACTAAGTGGCTTACCGCTAGTGACGTAGCAAGGAAGCGGGGGGGGCAGGGCCCCGGGCGGCGAGTTCTGGGGGGCAGCTCTCTGTTTATAAAAATTAATTTTTTCAAAGGAGTTCACACCCGAGTTCTTAACACAATGAAGAGACGGATAAGCCAGAACACGAGTTAGCAAAAAAAGCGGTCAAAAAGATGAAAAACTCCAGGAAGTCAGGTAACGGACAAGTTTGCTAACTGCTAACTCTAAGAGCTGATGATACCTGCATCGTAGGCGAAACATATACTCTGTGAGATCTTAGTGTCTGATTCTTTGCTGAGAAAGGATATCTTTCTACAGACAGTGCTAACTTCCACTGCGCAAGTTTAACACATTATTTGATCGCTATTTTACCGCATACCTTCACGCTATTTACTGCTTTGCTTTACTTGGTAACATTTTGTGCATTTCCATGTAGGTTTTACTCTATTCATTGTGTTGTTATACATTGTCATCTCCCGGCGTTTTTCATTTTCCACTTTTTTACGTTTTTTCTGTGGCATGCTGTAACCCATTTCCTATAACGTGATGGTCAGTTTTGTGTTTTCTGCCTTTATGTCATACTGCTCATTATTTCTTGTTATTAGTAAGTTGCATGTTATACGTGGTCAAAAAATATTGCCCTGAGGAAGCCCACTTGAATAGGTGGACAAAACGTCGGGAAAATAATAAAATAATCGCCTGAAGATCGAATTTATCTGCTTGATTTGAAACCTGGTGTCAGATTCTGCGCAAAAAATATGAGCAGCAAAAAGAACAGCAAACGTTAATCAGTTGGTTGCAAATTCCTTTGAGCTGCCACAATACTGTTTACGCAAGCTGCGTTATTGACTTATTACTGTAAAACGTCTTGCACATCTGCTTCCTTCTTTCGACATTGGATTGCAGAAGAAATCTTCAAGACAGGCTAAAAAACTTGCAATTCAAGTTGTAATTAGAATTATTGATGTTTTACGAGTTCCTTTTGTTGTTGCGATATTTTTTAAACAAAACACGAGTTCCTAAAATTCCTCAGCATGATTTCTATCTTGTCGATTCGCTGTTCTCGCACATTAACAGTTTTTATAATTTCATAAAGTTTAACACGCCAATTTTCTTAGCAGTTCAAATCTCAGATTGTTTTTAGTAATCGCCATGTCGCTGTTGCGTTTTTTGCTTGTGTTTGAAATTTCTTTCTTGAACAACTCGTGATTTCTTCTAAAGAGTTCAGAACTATAGATTAGTGAAGTGCATCTTGAACTTTTATCATCTGTTAGGCCCCCCTAAAAATTTTGACAAAAACTATGAACCTTCACGCAAAAAGCACATGTCAGTAATCGATATTATGTTTTAGTCAACTCATTTGAAAATGCTGCACTCAAAGCGATTCGTCCATGCACATCTTAAAGTAAATTCATGGGCCTCTGGTTAGGAACTCCTGTCATTTGATATTTGATTACACTTTTGTTTTTTTTGACGAATGAACAAACGGTTGTCTTTGGGCGAAGTCAATTGATGCATCTGGTCAGTTCATCCCAGCAATTGTTTTTCTCGCAGTGATAGTTGATAAGGAAGCTGGTGAACACGTGTCGCCGAAGACTCGGTCCCTGAAGTTGTGTTGAAATTGATGTCGTTAGTTTTGTTTTTATTGTATCAAAAATATCGAAACGTTTGCTGCTCTCTTGTTTTCATTCGTTGTGAATGAAAGTTTTCACAAACGTTGTCTGGTGTGAATGAAAGTTTTCACAAAGCCATTGGGGTCAGTGACGGATTTACGCATTGGCCAAGGTCTAGAGCCCCGCACCTTTGGGGACTCGCGCAACTCCTTCCTACGACGACTCGTTATTAACTTAAAATATGCGAAATTGCGAAGAGGCATAACTTCAGAAACTACTTTGAAACGAGGGAAAATGCAAACGTCTAGAATAGACTCTTATCAATGCAGTAACAACACGATAGTAGTGAATCATATAGCCATTTCTGAAATACTATAGCTCTGGTCGCTGCAGCATGGTGTTCTCCAGCAGTAAACGATTTTTTAATCAGATTTGCGGAGTCAGTGGTAAACTGTCAGATTTCGACACCCAGCTTCCAAAATTTTCCGGCCTTTCCAAAATTTCCAACACCGACTCCTCCTCAACATAATGTGAATGAAGTTAGGCTGTCAACAATTTTGTAGCAACTTGCAATCAATGGAAATCGTGGTGCACAGCAAGAAATCTCTGTTTCAATAAAAGTTTCAAAAGTAATTGTATCATTTTCAACAGGCAAGAGTTAGGATTCGTAACTTAGGAGTGCGATGTAAAGAAAAAATTCAATTGGACTTCTGAATTCGGATAATAAAATCTGACTCCTGGTGTTTTTAGGAATCCGACTCCACCAAAAACATCTGACTCCTTGCGACTCCGACTCCGCAACCCTGTTGTCAATTACACTGTTTCTGAAATATATGGGCTTTGTTAGGCACATTTGTAGCGTGTTTGATGTGGGTCCTATGTTTGGCTGTTTCCACCTATGTTAGGGGCACTGCATACCCAAACACCGATAGTGACAAAGAAGAGACATCCAGCAACACTGCTTTACAATCGATTCCAGTGTCAAGTTCCGACACTGCCATTGTCGTCAAACAAGCGTGTGTTACACTCTCTGACTTGGAATGAACTGTACTAACCAAGTGAGAGACTTTCAAGAATTGGATGTAAATTGTAAAGCGAAACTTTTGAGAAAAAGCCATGAAAAGTTACTTGCGTTTTTGCTGAAGTAGATCTAAGCAGTGTCGTTGTTTATATGACGACACCCACAGTGTGTTTATAAAATGTATATCGTATTTGTGTGTTACAGATAAGTCATGTGTGAAATAACGTCATTAGCAGATTTGTATCACGCATTTTTAGGACACTATAATCTGTTCCAAGCTATAGAAAACTACGTAACACCAGAGGAAACCTCGAACAATTTGCAAAAGATCATAGAGTGGTTGAAAGAGTCGATACGAATGAATGAATATGAACCTGAAATAAAGAGTAAAATATTTATTTGTTATGAAGGACAAAAAGTCTAAGTGGTAGCAAAAACAAAGCGCCAAAAATTATATATATGCAAATGGAGATTTACGCGCGAACCGTGCAAAAAGAATGCAACGCTTTAATGCATGTTTATGTGTTACAGATGACTAGCATAAGAATGTTAAGAGAACATGCGAAAACTGGAGCCAGTGCTTACACCACGTTTAAAGCAACAAGAATAGAAGACCGAAGCAAACTGCAAATACCTTTTGAACAATTAAACTCTAAAGAAATAATGTCCATGATCTATAAGTGGTTATGTGAACAAGGAGGAAACGTGGCGACGTTGCAGTTACGAATGCACGACCGCAGCGGTGCTATAATGCATTATGTAGGCATAAGAGCCAACCGATAGCATACCTACGTACTGTATGTGCATGATTTACCTTCAAGTCGCCAACAAGTGACACATATCTGGAAGCCTACGACCACGTTCGCAAACCTTACGCTTGAAGAGTTACATAACAGCGTAATCAGGGCACATGACGTGAACCAGTTGGTCACTCTGCGTCAAGCATAAGAAAGCATGCCTATATGCTTGATGATTTAATCCAGGGGTTCCCAACCTGGGGTACATGTACCCCTAGGGGTACATTTGCCTATCCGAAGGGGTACATCTAAGGTTAGCAATAGAAGGTAAAAATATATTTACATGTTGTTTATTTTCAAATATTTGTACATATACCACTTAATATTATTTTCAAAAGTCATTATGTGCTTATTGTTAAATATATCTGCGAAAAATCATGAGAAAATATTTTGTCATAAGGAGTTTTAGGGGTACATGTTTATCTGTCAAAAATCTGAAGGGGTACACCCTTATCTGTTGAAATGCTGTAGGGGTACATGCTCACTTGTCGGAATGCTGAAGGGGTGCATGGTAAGAAAAAGGTTGGGAACCCCTGATTTAGTCGAACCATGGTTATCTGAGGTGACTGAAATAAAGTTACACGAAGTGACCAACAGTGACCCTAGCACTGAGGCAATTCAAGAATTGCTAGATATTGAGTTTACAGCATGAACGCTGCATTGCAATGTAAAAAGAACTGAAACAAATATTGCGAAACCTACCTCAGCAACGTCAGCGCCAACCGCGCCACTCGCGAGGGCCGAGCGAGATTACATCACAGTGGCGTAGCCAGCCCCAAAATTGGGGGGGCAAAAATTTTTTTAGGGGAAAAAATTTTTGGGGGTGGCCAAAATGTCTGATTTTATGAGAATAACACTATTTTGTTTGGAAAAACGCCTCTCAAAACACAAAATATCTATATTTTCTAAACATTTGGGGGGTACATGGCCCCTCTGACTCCCCCCTGGCTACGCCTATGTTACATCATTGCTAAGTCATCAAGAAATTAACTTAAAATAAACCAAGAAAAACCGCGAGTGCAGAAAACCAGCGTAGCACTTCGCGACCGCGCTAAATTAAAGATAGTTAGCAATTAAAAGCGCTAAAGAAAAGAGCACCTCACAACAGAATATAAGTTAAGGGACTTGGAAATGCAAGACGTTAGAGCGATCGCTGAAGCAAAGACATGGAAACAAGACAATAAAAGCGATTCTGAAAATAAGCGCGAACCCAAATTCCACAAGCCATATAAAACGTGACAAAAACAGTAAAATTGAACGAAAACGAAAAATGTCTTATTAGAAAAGTTTAAGTTAAAACCTAATTGTATCAAAAACGAAAGTGTGCTCAAAATTGCAATGCTGGAACAGATTTTAGAACGCATAGAGTATTGAAAGAAATTGTAGATACGTGTGTTAAATTTGTATTGCTAAATTTCAAAGTAATCGTCGAAGTGTGCATAATGTTGTATGAGAAGCGTACTGTTTGATGAAAAAGCACAAATGATCGTTTGATTATTGTGAAACGAATTATGTGTGAAATTGTATTTCGTGGTGAAGCCTATTTATTGAGCGTCATCTGCGACAAGATCTCAGAAGGTCTGAGAGGCCTGGTACATGTTGTACCGAGGGATGCCCTTTGATCTCGTGATAAGGGAGCGCTTGGTTGGATGTACACTGGTCCTCACAAGTGATGGCACGCCCAGCAGACAAAACCTGGGACCATCAGGCCCACAGCGAATAGATTTCGTGCTGTGAAAGTAGGGATTGCTCCGGCAACCAGTGTCAAGAGGGACACACTGGCTCACGAACAAATTTCAATACGTCAGTCAATTCGTGTCTGCTAATTTCCGATGGCACCTAATTTGGGAATGAATTGAACGCACAGTGCTCGGAAACAGATGCACCACTAGAAAAAAGACACTCCAGAACACAAGCGGGCGATACCCTCAAGAACGTCGCAACGCTTACAAAAGGGAATGCAAGAATTGCGGATAGCCATTTGCTAAATGTGTCTAGAGTAACAGTGAGTAGAAACATAGGAATATCTGAGATGTAGCAAAGAGAAACTGTAAGTTTGTGTTGTGAATCTTTGAATGTTGGTTATTATGAGTCCAATAAAAGATATGTGTGTTAAATACACTGAATTACACCAGCATCTGGTTATAAACTAAGATGTTGTTTGTGATTCAGAAATGTGTGAAATTCCTCATGAAAGAACCACGAGAGACCGAACCTACAAAAGGATAGTCGTAAAAATTAACGCCATGCTTTAATGGATAGACATTTTCGTAAGGGCATGAAACTGTTAAGCCGTGGCAACACAAAATTTATGCTTTTACGTAAAACCTAGACTGCTAATGTACAGGGAGTGATGCTGAAGCTCTAGAATAGATCAGCTAGAAAATTATCTCGCTTGTTTCACTTGGAAATACATGTCTGCATTTGGTTTGCTTCATATGCTGAGCAAAGGGTGTTGCGAGAACACTTTTGTGTGCAACGGTTGCCTTCATGCTGTTTACCATCAGCCTATAACACAGAGCAGCGTTTTTCAACCAGGGTTCCGCGAGTGGCTGACAAGGCTTCCGTCGAAACAGACCGAAATTGCCTGGGACGAGATTGGCAACCAGTTCTATGTCGTTGTAGCAATGTAGACACTTGGATCATTGCGTAGGGTTCCATGAGCAACGCAAACCATTTGAGGAAGGTTCCGCTGCAGCAAAAAGGTTGAAAAACACTGACGTAGAGGACTACAACACAATGCGTTCGACATAAATAAATGAACCCTGTGCCACTGAGTGGATTGTGCCTGTTTGGTCCATAAAATATGTCGTTACTATAACAAACGAGTTTACCTACAGCCAGTCAGATCGACAACGAGACGATATTTATGAGGGCGGCAACACGGTCCCACATGAAATATATATACAGTATATCCAGTATATCTGAAAAATAAACCTACACAAAACGCTAGAAATCACTGCAAATTAACGAAGAGAACTTCTAAACTACACAAAAGAGCTTTAAATTCCAAGAAGAGATCGCATTGGCATTTGTTCTTGAGAAGAATGTAGGAAAGGCTTGAATTTCTGTTGAAGATCAAAGACAATCGTAGAACCAAAGTCGGCACCATAAAAGATATATTTTTGAGGGGGAACTACACGAAAGAGGGGCATACTTTCACATTTTTAAAACAAGCAACAAAATAGGTCATACCTGCGTGAGGTCAAAAACTACCATGGCCTAGGGCCCCACGATCCCTAAATCTGTCCCTGATTGGGATACCCGAAGACGTACGGCCCAATACGCCTACTGAGTGTCCACTTCAAGATAAGAAACTCGCGAGACTCGTCTACACTCGGGTCGAATCCATCTCCGAGTCATCACTCCCACACAAAGAAGGTGGCTTTCGACAGGGGAGGTTGACCGGAGGACAGATCGCCTTTCGGACGCAAGATATCGAAGACAACCTTTCGGCTGATGAGGAAGCGCAGCCTTCTACACTGTATGCCATCGCAGCCTCACCTGCAAGCTGCTGCGACTGATACCTGATAGGCACATGGTCCATCTGATCATGGAGCTGCTTGGAAATCGCAGCTTTACCCTTACCACCAGTAACAACAAACGGAGCAAGTTAGGACGGCTCAAGAATGCTGTCCTGCAGGTATCCAGCATCCTACTGCAGCATCCTTTCCCTTTAACATCTACACCTCTTATTAATGCCAGCTACCGTCTCCAGAAAGTATGCATATGCTGACGATCTTAAATTCTTGGGTCCTGGTACGTCCTCTTGTGATGTCAGATGACGTAAGACGGAACTTACAGTTCTGTTCTTTTGCTCATGAATGTCGCATCAACTGCCGCATACCCTAAAATTTTAGCTTGGCATTTCTACTCGCGATGAATAAAGTTGAAAAGCGAAAATTCAACGTTCAAAAATCCATCGCAGCCGCATGCCGATTGCTGCCGTTACAGACAGTAAATGGTTGTTGAAAAACTGGTTTTTCCGCCATGGGCAGGTTTTCTATTGGCTTGAATCAAAACAATCGCGATTGGTCATGAGTTGGTCGATCGACCAAAGGGTAAGTCTCAGCATTGCACTTTTCATATTTCGAAGCAGTGTTGATCGTCACGAATGCACTGGAAAGCAGAGATGCCTCCAACACGCGACGAGAACTGCCGGCACCGCTGGTTGTGATGACGTATGATCTTTATCGCGTGTATTTCGCGAGGCTTGCCACTTAAGCTCGATGTGTTTCGATGGCCAAACCGGCCTGAGGCGATTTATCTGTTAACGTTCAATCCGCTCAGCCGAGCGGATGCTTCGATTCCAGCGTACGTTGTCTGGGGCTGCATGTGGTCGCAAAGGTTTTTGTGAAAGGCAGAAGTAGAACCTTGTGTCAACAATTTTAGTCGTTACAAAAAAGTGCTGACAGTTGCACAATAACGTATACTTGTTAAATCATATACGATGGTCAGTTGCAGATCAATCAAAACAGAAATAGAAAGCCACAGGATGTTTCAAAAATAGGTCACAGTGAAGGTCTTCGTAATTACCGAAAATAAGCACCGTACTGATGAAAAGCCATGTATAAATTTTCATGGATATATTCAAATGTTCTTCTCAAGATTAATGAAGAAGGCTCCATTAAACGTAGTGTGAGTTTGTACTTTGTAGTCATTTGCTTGCATAATTAGGCTTCATCACATTTAGTACCATTGTGACACTAGTAGCACGTAGACACGAGGTGAACGTCAGGAGCAGCGCATTCTCATAGTCTAAATCAACTTTCTGAAGCAATTGCAGCCAAAAAACTCACATGTTTAAATGTTCTACTTTATTTCCAGCAAGGGCTGTTGTGGAGGTGACAGATTAATGGCTAGGGAAACGCGATAATTCACCTAACGGAATGGCACAACGGATTGCTTAACGTTAAATCCACAAAGCAAGATGTAATGCAGACGAAGCATCCCGCAAAGATGAGGAGACTTTTAAACAAACTGCTCATGTTTTTTATTCCGATTGCTACTTTCAGTTGTCTTACCCTTGTGCGAAACAAACACAGAAAGTGGCAGATGAGGATGGAGGCGGAAGATGCGATTCTCGCTCTTTCTGAAGCAATGTATATGTCGCCTGATGTTTTGTACGATGGAAACATTGGAAACGTTAACTTTGAGGATGCTCTGAAGAATACAGGAAGCTTAAGCTCCGAACAAAGCTTCGATGGAAAGAGCGTCGACAAAGAGGATTCTGTAACAAGGTTGTTTGTTGCAAAAGATCAACATGAAGAAGGCAGCGAGGAGCCGGTGAGGAGCAGCGACGGAGTTCAGATGCGCGACTCGGATAAAATCGATCAAGTATCGCAACTCAGTGACTCGACGCAGCAGAGTTCGAAGACTAACAGTGATTCCCTTTGTGCAATTGAATGGAGTTCTCAATGGCGACCAGCAACTGTTTCAGAGCCCTTAGTAAAATTGAGTAAGCAAAGGTTTTTACTTCCGGTTTTGATCAACGGACCAAACAACCAGTTGGTTGGCTTCAGGAAGACTATCTTCATCGCCATAAAACTCAACCGGACCGTAGTTATACCCAAGTTCTTCGCACATCGCTCTGACAGGTAAGCAGATGTTCAGCAATTTTGTGACAAGTTTTTCTGTTCCTGTGTGAATGAAACGTTTGCGCAAAACTTAACAACACACAGGTGTGTTGGCGCAGGTTGGATGTGTGCTGTTTCTGGCGTCTAAAAACTTTGGTTACGTAGCAACCCAACTAGTGCTGATCACATTTACGTGGTTAAGATTGCATCGATAACGGGGCTAAAATTCGCGAGTTCTGCAGTTGTGGAGGCGCAGGACAGACCTCCTGCTAGGTATTAAATAGGGAGAGAATTATCAGATATGCAAGTCAATTAGTGCAGGTATGGGGGAACCGCTAGACAGGTGAGGAATGTTTCTCCAACTTGGAAGCTCCCGCAGCTGAACCTGGACCATAACTATTTGGCACTTTACCTAGGGATTATCAGTCTTTATCAGGGAATGCCAAGTGCAGCCTACTGATTAATGGACAACTCAGTGACCCAAACTCTTGGCAAGGTTCTGTTTGGAATTTTGTCAAATAACTCCTTCTCCTAGACCAGTGGTTCTTAACCTTTTTTGTATCATTTACCCTTTAAAAAACCAGAAGATCGATTTTAACCCCAACAACGTTTGGTGTGTCAAGTCATAACCAACTTTAGGGTAAAGCCTGTACGAAACATTATCACTATCTGAGATTAAACTTTAATAAAATGCTCTTACAAGCAAGCATGAACACTTTTAAGAAATGGCTTAGTGATGTTGTTGAAATTTTAAAAACAGTTTCATACGAACCGGAATATCACTGAGTCAAGGGGCAAAACGTTAGGAAGAAAGAACATGCAGCCATCCCTGTTTAATTTTGTTTTGTTGAAAAATGACAAACAATTTTAACCAGTCAGTCACTCAGTGATAGTTTTGTGCTTGTTTTCTACGCACAAAATCTGACATTCTGTGAACAGTGGTTGAAAGTGATACTCTTGTGCAGGGTTGGTTTTACGCCGATTTGACCGATTTCTTCTGATCGGGCCCCGCGCTCCGCCTATGAACCAACGAAAACTAACACTTTCTATCGAAGCTTCTTGTTTATAGTGCTGGCGCGGCGCCCAGTGTTTTTTATGCTGTTTTGAGAGACCAAAACGATTATCAAATTTTTCCAATGGTCTCTCAAAAAACACTACAGTATAAACTCGCTTTAATACCACCATCAAAGTACACCAAAATCTTGATTCACAAACATCTCGGTATTCAGAGGATATAGTTGCGGTCTCTGAAAAAGTCTTTGCAGTGATCAAGGTCAGAACTTAAGAAAACTCTGGAGGGTCCCACAGTTTGTAAGCATAGGATGCGTTGCCAACTAAAATCCAAGTGAACTGCGCGGTTTTTAACGCCCTCATCAAAGTTCTACAGTAAGAATGGTCATCGCTTTCAGTGGTGAGTAGCCAGGTTTTTTCACTACCACGTCGCTAAGGCAGAGAGGGCTTACGTTTTTAAGCTATTTTCTGTTTCATTTATAAAAGCGTTTCGTATTTGGCAGGTTATTTTCAATAGTTGCTGCAAAATACGGTTCGACAGTTGTTGAATGTTGACATTTCAATATTTACTGCTACGTGTTTTCTAAAGGTAACGTTTAGTTCCTAATTGCAAATGTGTGCTGCTTGGTTAGTCTTTCAATAGCTTTGTTCATTTTCCCTCTCGTAAAGATTTGATGAGGCAAGAGTGATGGCATCAATCTCACCGACTGGCCTTGTAATTTCTGAGATATAGCCTAACAAATTAAAGTTGCAACAAGTCTGAAAAGGTGGAAAATAGAAAAACGTTTGTGGAAGTTTGAGGCCGCTACAGTACTTGCCTGTTTTGTAAAATTAAAAATTAGGTTTAAACGTATTGATAGATCTACAATCACTTCATATATTTCTTTAGTGTTAATGGAGAAAACAATTTTTAACCTTATCCCGGATATTCAAAAGCTGCTGTAACAAGCGGTTTGTACTCCTTTAATCGGTGATCTATTAGGTGTTTTTCACTGTAACCATTTTCCACGTGGAAAGTATGCAGTGGTCTTGGCGTCAACCTTTCAGGCCTCGTTTTGTAACATCACCGATTTGTATCATTGTGCCATGCTTACCCTCAAGAATTTCTACACACCACTGAGTGGGGCCCCGCAAAAGTGTTTCAAATAGGGCCCGCTCTTGCTAACCTGCTCTCATGTCATCTTTGGGAATCAATCGATGTCGCTGTTATGTTTTATAGTTTCTGAGGAGAACCCTGCCTCACGCAGGTAAGCATCTTGAAAAGGTATAATAAGTTCACATGCGCGCTTCGACAGCGTAGAAAACTCGCTGCCCAATCCACATCGAAATTTAGAAAAGTCACAGTTTCAAGATTTGAATTTGGAATGAAGCATTCATTAACATTGGAGATCAATCAATTCATATTTAAAAAGCAGTTTGAAAAGACAATCCCGTGCCCTGATAAAATTCACACGTTCAGTTACGTGTTTCAAAACTATTTGCAAGTAATCTGGAAAGGCTTATCTGACTTGCCAGTACATATCGATGAAGAACACAAGGAACAGAAACGATGTGCGGTGCCCGTTTGTTCACTACAGTTGTAAAACCTGGCTTCACGAAGCATATGAGCGCCGTCTGTGCATAGCGAGCCAATGGTATTGCACGAATTTATTTTGTTGTTAGAAGTTATTAATTTCTTCCTGATCATCAGTCTCTTCGCTTGTCGTCTCTAGACTTACGCACATCAAGAACTTTTCTTTCACCTCAACTGCATGTACGGTATGTATCGACGGTAAACCAAGAAACACTTGCAGTTCGGCACGTCAGTTGACCCACCTAGCGAAAGGGGCCTCTTGCTTTATTACTTCAAATTTCATCTGCTACGTGATCTAAAATATAGCAAGACATAAAACTTCCACGACAACATACTATTTGGTGAATAATCTTTCTACATTTTCTTTTTTATTCTTTTCCACAAACCACTTCCACCATATCAATAGCGTACGGTTTGATAAGTCATTCCCAAATTGCATGCTGTTTCTTTTCTTTTTCTATTGCAAAAGCAACTCATGAGGATGCTTCCAATCCTATCGTGTCTTCAGAAACGAACCCGAATATAGGCAGACTTCCTACAGCACGAAATCGAGAGCAGTTGGTCTGCACAGACATTTGGTTTTCATGTACTTGTGTGGCGGCTTCGTGGAACTATCACTAAGCGCTTTGGAACAACAGATACCTTAGAGCTTAGAGGTTTTCGAATGTCATCGGTTTTATGATAAATTCGACCCGAACTCCACGTATGGTTCTAGTTATCTTCGACATATTAACTGAGAATGCTGAAATCTTCAGTTGTTAACTCATGAATAACTCACTCGCTAAAAAGACCTCGACTGTGCTGGCTGTCCACTTTCTGAGGTCCAGGGGCGGATCTACGGGGGAGATTGTGCGATCGTCTCCCTTAAAACCTACGAAAGTAACTTTATTCACCATGATTTCGTAAAATTCCGAAAAAAGCATTCGCGATATAAGACCATTTTGCCGTCCAATATTTTGTCACAGCGGCGAAGTATAGGCTAATTCATCTCTTTTACAGTAGTGAACCCACGATTGAGACTTGACTACCAAATATTACTGAAATCATCCCCCCTAAACTTACTGGCTGGACCTGGACCTGCTGAGGTCTATATAGCATGCTAGTAAAAGAGAAAAATGGCACTGCTGTCTGACCATTGTTTGTGAAACCAGTCAAATGTGTTGCACAACAGAGGATTTTTCAATTCTGACAGAGTTACAATCTCCTGTTACGTACAAAGTCCAAATGAAGTCGTGAACAGGAACAGTGTTGTGCGCATGAGCTGATCAATTGAAACTGGTAACCTACATGTTTAAAGATGAACTAATAAAAACAGAAAACTTAGAGGTATGCATAACTCTGAAGCATATGCCAAAGTGCAACGTCTCCAGTTTGTGTGATATATCGGTAAACCTATTTCGTAACAACGTTCTGTGACGCCTGACATGGAGCCTCTCACCAATCTACGAACAAAACAATGTTGGGTGCGCATTTGTGTTTTATCCTCCAACTAACTAGCCTAATAATATAGTTTATAACATTTAGTAAATTTCTAAATGTTCAGTTTGTTATAAGTTATGATTCATTAAATTTACCCCCTCGGAAGGTGAAATTTACACCTGGGGGCAAATTTACCCCAGGTTAAGAACCACTGTCCCAGACTTTCAGCCACGCACACATTTAATGTGCAAATGTTATGTGCCAACGTTTCAGTCAGTCAACTTTTCAGACTACTCTCCTAAGAACAATGTATGACCAGATACAAGAAAGACAGGGTTATTTCTTAACGAACAGACGACTGAAGCAAATGTTTTGCATATGCATTATACAATATGTAAAGGTTTGCATATGCATCTAAAATAACTAAAATGTAACATGTGCAAAATAAGACAATTTCAAGCTCCAGGTTTGAAGCAAACTTTTGAGGAATCAGCCACCTTTTCTCTGCTTTCATGACTTTATTCTCCACAAAATGACTCGTAGATGGGAAACAGATATGTGCAAATCTGAATCCTCTGTGGAGGCTAGTTACCTGTGTAGAATAAGGTTTGTATATATATATATATATATATATATATAATATATGCAAAGTTATCTGCGGAAGCATGGAGGTAAGCAATCTCTGTGCGTGCAATTCTGTTACTAGAGTTAACTAAAAATCACAAATAAAGTGGTGTATTTTTTGGCCTGAACTCAAAACTTTTAAAAACAACGCGGAGTTGGTGAAAAGAGTTTACGAGGGAAGACCTGGCCCTGATCGAACCAACCATCATATTTTTCAAAGGACCATGAACGGAACTGAATGAAAATATGGGCACATTCAAAAATAATAAACTTTTTACATCAAACATACGGACTCACTTGAAACAAGCGAATCGATTTGAAGTTTATTTTAACACGCTAACTGGCAAGCTTATTTGCTACTTCCTTCAAAAACACAAAGAAGAGTTTACAGTGTTGGCAATTAGCATTAGTACTGTCTTATTGAATTTGGCCAGCAAACTGTTTGAAACCTTTGTGTGGTTGAGGCTTTGTTGTACCAGCAAAACTGTAGTTATCTTTGGCAAATCGCGAGGGCAAAAAGGCAGAATTGAGTTTGGTTACCTTTTCAGTGTGGAAACTTTGCAAACTTTGCAAATTAACCAGACGGCATGGATTAATGCCCAGAACTCAGGATATGGTCTAACGGTACATGCATGAAAGCATAACATATAGTGACGTATGCTCACGACAACTACACAAGCTTCTGGTTTTACACTACATATTTTTATTTTTTTTGCAGTCCACTTCTTCATGATTTTTCTAAAACCAATACAAGGTTGTTAAATTGATTGGAGTCTGAGATGCCGAAATATAAGTTGCAAAGGAAAAAGATTGCACTTAAAACTTATTTGCTTTCTAAAAACATTACAAAATGCTGCAGTATATGTAGGTAGGCTGGGGATCAAGGAGATTGAAAAACATGGCGCAAAAACTGCAAGTGCGGCCCAGAAAGTCCATTCAGATCAAGAAGAAGCTTTTGCATTTTTTACAAATACTTTTAACAAACAAACATCTAAACCGTCGCAAATTTCATTGATGGGTACAAACCCAGCACAGCATGTAAGCCCACATATTGCAACCCCCTCTGAAATCAGGGCTCTCAACGTCTCGGCTTGCAAGAACCGTCCGCATTGTACACATATGGTTATACTCGTTTCTTTTAATTTGGTAACGATTTAAAAACATCCTTTTTATAGCTTGCTTGTATTTGTGTTGTGGCATTTGCAATCTTCAAATGAGCCCGAGTCGCTACCTCCCTAGGCCCTGTTTCCCCAAGCTCCCTCATCATATTACATAACTTTAATCACATATGAGAGCAATATTTGATCGTCTTCCCCTTTCACCATTCTGCAGCAACTTCTGGTCTCCGGTACCACGTCCAATAAATGTGACGCATTTATTGCTTCTTATGATGTCAAATACAAAATGTGGGTGATTTGGGGAGTTGTACCGTAAAAAAGCAATTTGTGCCAATGGCAAGAACGTGGAGATAGTTGTGAAAAGAAAACTTGTTTGCTATTTTTGATGGCGTAGAAACAAACAAGGCAATCTTAATTGTCTTGTTTAAATTTACAAGTTCGAAAAGGGTCTTCTGTGATTCATCTTTTTTTTTTTATTAAAATTCGTTTCTTCTGTCGAAGGTTTGCCTTTTCAGCACCAACATACTGATGTAGAAATCGTTAAATACAAAGGAAACTATCCAAGAACATTAAAAGGATTCGCTCCTTTTCCTACATAAACACTATTTGATGACGCCCCTTTAAGCCTCCATTTCCCTTTACTCTTTTTAACACTGGCTACAGAGACCTGTCTCTGAAATACAATGCAAAACTCCCCGAGTTTCAACAACGTTATTCAGTTGTTTTCAATTCAGTGCCTGTTCTATCTATTGAACGATATTTCCCAATAAAAAGCTTTTTTAGTTTGGTCTCATTCTTGATTCAGTGTATCATTAAATGCTTAGCTGACAATGAAAGCAAAATTTGCTTCCTTACGTGATCCTTACGTGACAATGAAAGCAAAATTTGCTTCCTTACCACAAACCGTAAATAATTGTCAGAAATAAGAGCTCCACATTGGGTTTTATTCTTAAAAGTGTCAAAAAATGAAAACTCACCACATCTCAAATATCACTTGGTTTCTCATTGGCAAAATCATTACAATACGAAATTTTCTCATTCACAAATCATTACAGTACGAACGTTTATGCAACATCAGATCATCCTGAACTGCAATGCATGGCAGGAGTTTTTGCATGCTTCGAATTAAATATCGTTAGTCTTCATCTTCAGGAACGCCACAATGTAATGCACGTGAGTGTTTCAGTCTTACTTCTATCATTTTGCGATGCTTTGCAAAAGACATTGCATTGCATTTTGTTGAAGATCATCAGCGTTGTAGTTATACAAAGATTTCACCACTTTCTGTGCGGGTAAAGAATCATACAAACGAATATGTGAGTGGGCCATTATCTCCGATTCCGCCGAGACGTTCGATTTGACCTGTGACCTTTCTCGCTCAAAAACGTGTCTCGTGACCTCTGGAGTCGCACGTTGCGTCATAAGCCAAACAAGGCAGTCAAGTTACTCCAGTTTTAAAAAAACCTGTGAAAAGTTGTCTGTTTTCGTTGCCTTTCCGCCTCATAGTGAATCGTGCTGGTGCTGGTGTTGGTGAGCATCTTCCACATGCGGTTGTGATAAACTTTCACTCAGCGGTGAACCAGTGATGGATTAGCCACGTAACGTGTGCAAAACAAGCAGGTGTCACTCTGGTTCAAATAATTCTCAATTGCAGCTGAATTAAGTTTGTTTGCCAAGAAGATCAAGTTCCTGTTCTATTTATTGCGTTTCCGATTTTCAATTAACTTTAGTGTGCAGATATGTTCTTGTGTGCATGTTGTAATAGGCTAGGGGCGGCCAAACTACGGGTCTCGGACCGCATCCGGCCCGCATCCGGCCCGCCAAATACTTTGCACATTTTTTCACGTACAGTAGCACGTTTCCGACTCTGGGCATCAGTGCAACAGCATTGGCTGCTGCTTGTCACGTAAATTGCACTGTATCCGGCCCTCCAGTGGCCATGCAGACAGTCGCGATATCGGCCCTTGGGTCAAAACGTTTGGCAACCCCTGTGCACATCGCATGCTGTATCAGTTGTTGCCTCATATTCTGACTGACATACGATTACAGTTCGAAATAGAATGACATCAGCACCCATTATGAAGATAATTTTGGGGTTCTGGGCAGCTTTAACCCATTTGTCATTTTATCTCAGGGAGAAGGTAACTCAAGAAGGTCTCTAAAATCGACCGAAACCTGTCATTTCGAGCTGAATAAGAGATTGCGTTTTTTTACAAAATATTTCCTCCAAAATTTATTAACAAACTGTTGTGGTGTGAGCAAAATCATTATTAGCTCCCAAAGTGGTCGCGTATTTTTGTGTGATTTAGTTGCGACGCTGTCCTCGCTTGTGATAAGTGATGTATGCGGCTCTAAGTGCAGACTTCCATTCTTCGCCTAAATTGGCGCGTAACGCACATTTACTGTTTCAAGCTTTCTTGTGCGCTCATGCGATGCCTGTGTTGGTTTGATAATTTCTATCTATGTGCAGTTGGCCTCTAAAGTGTAAGAACGCAACACAAACACAAATAGGTATCGCTTCCACACATGTTTATTAGAATCAGGGGTTAAGCTGAGCGATACGACTCAGGTATCGCCGCTCATCAGGCATCGATCCACAAAACACCATTTCTATAATAACTGGACAATCAATAGCTCCAGGTTTCCTGCAAGTTCTCGAGGAATCAGCCGACTGGGCTCATCTTTCCTGACTTAGTGGTTCTTCGGACAAGCCCGTATCTGTTTTCAATTAATCATTCTCCAACATAGGCGACAAAGTCGAATCTATCAGCAAAGGTTATTTTAAAACGGGGAATCGATTTCATGTAACTACACGTATCGTCAGTCTGAAATCCGCAATCAGTGCTTACGGGTGAAAAGTTGAAAATCAAAGAAAGCAGGCACACTTAAAATCAGGGTATCCGGAGAGCTTGGGCATTCCCATCCCTGCCCTTTCAAAAGGGGGGCAACATGGATGGAGGTGTCGCTTCATAACAGTACCATAGATGATCTCATGGTTCATAAAGATCGACGTGAACCAAATTTATTGCAGCTTTTCGCTCACCTAGAAAATTCTGAATGTTTTTTCCATAATTTCTGTTGTTATGTTTGTGGTCAACATTGTTGTTGAACAGAAACAACCACACTGGTAAGGATTTTTTTTGTTTTTTTATAAGTTCCCATTGCCCGCAACTCTTTTACTTGCTCGCTGCCCTACCGCTGTTCCGGCGTCCCTGCTCAAAACTAAAATCTATAGATCAAACCACAAGCTGCAGCAAGTAAAAACTGGAAAAAACGCTGTTCTCAAATAATTGCTTTCACCAAAACTGAAAAACCAGCTGACACTGTTGCAGACCCCGGGGGGGGGAAGGTCTGAACATATTTTGGGGATGAAACTGTCCTTTTCAAAGTTTCGATTGTTTTCCTGTATTGCCGTTGACTTCATTCTGAGAAGCTTTCTATTGACACATATTGGAATTGTCATCTTGACAACTAAGAAATATTTCTTGCATCATGCTTTATTGTTGTCATTATAAGTCGTAAAGCTGTACTTTTTCTGCAGCGGATTAACCAATGAACTTCATAACATCAGTAGCGCAAGGCCGAACGGCCTCGCGAAATATTACCACCGGTCAGAACTTCCTGTTTTGATCACTTCACAGTTAAAAATTAAATTGATACCAGAACAAACGGTACGGCGATTCGAAGGCAGACTATCTGCAGAAACGCCCTTATTCGAAACGTGCGTTATTGGAAGAGAGCGAAATTTACGTAACAAGTGTTTTTAAGACCTGCAAAGCTGCATGCGGGTACAGCTTGCCGGAAGGCCGTCACAAGCTTTTCATCAAGCGCACTGTTTTCCTGTCACGAACTGTGGTTCGCACACGTTCACACACGTTCCCAGCGTTGCAAACAACCTCTAAGTCTGCGATGCAATTACAACACTTCTAAAGAACAAAAGTTTAACAAGCTCCAATAAATTCATCCATATTGTGACACACGTCACAATAACGCCAATTACAGAACAACAAACGCACAGCTGGCAACAAACAACATGGCGGTGGGTGACTCAACACAAAGCGAGCAGCGTAATGCTTAAAGCAGAAAGGCAGTCTTGGGGTCGTAAGGTTAACTTATGTGCTTTTGTGAGGGCGTTCAAATGGTAAACGTTGGGAGGGGGGTTACATAAATCGGAAATAAAAAGTTCATGTAAAAAAGTTCATCAAATAAATGGACAAAGCGGGATCACAAAAATACATACCAATAAACATCGCAAGACCCCGAAAAGAAGGGTGGGCAAGAATTATTTCACCCGATAGAGATCATGCTTTAAAATATTAATTTGTGCGTGTAGGTTGTTAAGTTATTGATCTCCACTGGTATCCAAAGAATCAAAACTGGATTGTTCTGTGAAAGTAACAGTGTAAGAATCATAACTAGGTGGTTTATGTAGAATGCTATGAAACACTGAATAGTGCCGCGACAAGGTCATTTGGTCGCTGTCATCCTTATTATATCATGGTTTATTCCAATTACTGCGATGCGATGACCATCTTGTGGACAATTTGTCTACTGTTTGGCCAACATACTGTTGATGGTATATCACACAAGTCGCTACATAAACATGCCTCACAAATATTACAAAACCTGACACAAGTCTGCAGGTTTAGGTTCATTGGTAAAGTTTTGCTTTTTCCAGGATATGTGAAACAGTTGAGATCATGGTTTGGTGTGTTTTCCATGTTAGTCACAAAGTGCACAGTGCTTGCAAAGCCCTAACACAACTTCTATTTGCTTTTCTGTCTTGCTTTAGAGCAAGGTGTTTGTGGTTTGTTAGTTTTTGCCCAATTGTGGTAGGTCGTTTGTGGTTAATCATTGCCTTCGTGTAGCCTGTAAGCATTTTGTCTTTCCTTTGGTACAGTTATTTTCAATCACTTTTGAAAGCCAGGGATACACTGCGTTCAAAAGTGTTTGAAAAGCCATCGCCATACGTAGGCCGCTTTTCAGCAACAGGTGTTGAGCGATTCAAGGAAGGTTATCTTTTAAATAGCTAAATTATTCCGCTCTTGCTAGTTGTTCCAGCCACAGTTCGTGTGTTATTCCTTTATACTTGTTTCAGCAGTGTCAACGTATCGCTAGTAAGATTTCCTCACTGTACTTCGAAGGACTGAAGATGTGTTTAAATGTACGACACTATTTTCCTTGTGCAAATAAATTGTGGTGGATTCACTTGCGTACGTCACTACTGTGACTTACAATTGTTATTAACTCGAAGCATTTTGTTTTCACTTGAAGCAATAAAATAAATGTACAGAAACTGATTAATACGACGTAGCGTTAATGCGACGTAATGTACTGCAAATCCGAAGTAAGGACGAAAAGCAGGAAACGCTTTTGTAGTAACTCGGTGCACTTTCCTGTGTGCTTCAACGTCTCAAATACAAACCAGGTTAATTGAAGATCAAACCTGTTTGCTTTCATCGATTCAAAGTAGGAAAGTTTCCAATTTGTTTTTTTATTTGCTTTGTTTTTAGAAAAGTCAACCCAGGACACCGAATTGACTTCAGCCAATTAACCCGCCTGGTCCGGTTCGTTACGCTTGATGAGTTCAGGAGTGCTTGTCACAATCGACTGGACGCAGTGTTTCGAATTCGAAAAATGACCAGGTCTTCGTATACGAGGATCGAGGAAGCCACAAACATGACTATAATTCGCCGAAGCAAAGAAGTATTTGAGAATATAATCAGCTAACTTTGCTCCGTTTTCATAAGTCTATGCAACAAAATTCTTAGTCACTTATGGACAGTTTCAGCCAAAAATCTCTACTTTGCGTTGGGCAGACCAGCCAGGTTTTCTATTAACGCCGGCAAGTGACAATCACTGCGATATACCAGCACCAAAAACTGATGAAATTAATCTCTAGTACTTATCGAAGAAATGTAACCAGGTCTTTCTTTGCAAAAAAAAAACAAAAACACAAGGTTGCCAAGGCTGCATGACAAGGCATCTGCATTTTTACAATTAACCCCACGCTGACTGAATGTTGTGAACGTAAAGCACTTTTATGTGTTACTGTGTTAGCAAGTTACTCAAGAGAAACTGCAATGCAACGAAAAACAAGTGGAGATACCAAAACCAAAATAAAAAACGATCTGCTTTGTGCAACTGTTTCACTAATGAAAGAAGCCAAGGTTTGTTTTTTAAACTCATTACTCTCTATCAGCTTTTTACAGAACGTTTGTCATTTATGTACAGGATAACAACCATCCCCTAATGGAATACCCACGAGCGATGGAAATAAAGGGAAAGTTTTTATCTTTCAAATCCAATGAAATACACAAGTTGTACGACAGTGAGGTACGATTTTTGCAGACATTTTTAATGTTTATGACCGAAATTTTGTTGATGGTTTTATAAATACACTTCCAGGAATCATGCGCTGTGCATCCTTTCCAGTTTTCCAACCTTCGCATCAGAGAAAAACGTCCTGATGTTCCTGGGCCAAATAAGATTGGTAACTTTAAACAGCTAAAAACTTTCTATTTTTTCAAATATTTTTTTTATTAATCATGTTGATTCATCATTTATCTCACGCTAAATCAATCTGAAATTTGGTCATTTCAGACATTAGGTCTATATCAGACGAAAACCTGTATGCTGAAGTCGTGAGGCACACTCCATACCCGAAGCACGTCGAAGCCTTGTCAAAGGAGTTTGTTAATGACGTTTTGAAAGGAAAAAACTACGTCAGCGTTCATTGGAGGTTCAACTCCGGTGACTGGATGAACAGGTGTGAAATTTGTTTGACTGGATGAACAGGTGTGAAATTTGTTTGACTGGATGAACAGGTGTGAAATTTGTTTGGACTCAAAATAATACGTACATGAATTACTTTCGAAAGCGGGATATTTTCTTGTTTTTTAATTCTTACCATAAAAACCCTGTCTAGAATTTCGAAGGAAGGATTGCGTATCAACTATCTGCTTCTTTAAAAGATGACAAATAGCAACTTTGAGTAAATTATTACATTGCCATTTTATTTCACGCTGTCAAATTTGTCGCCAATGAACACTCAAACACTTTCTAAAAATCTTCTGAAAGATCAAAGTCACTTCTCTGTGAGGGGAAATAAACAGAGATACAAATCTGAATGTCAACTCAAAATTCTGGCATTGACACATTTGTTGCCGAAAATAATGCAACTTACCGCGTGTTTCTAAAAACAAATCCACCCAATCCAGGTCAGGACACAAAAAAGCGTTAAACTCTATAGTTGGTTACTATAAAGTCCAGTAATAAGGTGGATTTTTATGTTGTATGAAAAAGATGTCTTACTGCCTCACAAACCACCGCTATCATGGAAGTTACGCAAAAGATAACGTGGGAGGAAATTATTTTTTATTCTATATTTTTTCATGGATAGAAAACAATAAGCGGGACCTGATACAAAAAAAAGTCACTTTTATGCCTGTCCCCTTTAAAGAGCTTCTGAAACTGGCAGATGTTTAAATCAATATTCCATTTCCTACTAACATGGGTTCAAATGTTTCGGTCGTACATCAGCTTTCACTCATCTGTGTTGTAAGAAAAGCCTGCAACATGCTTTTTTCCAGAAAAGTCATGCCATCGTCTGTTTTTCGATTCACAGCTTGTTTTTAATTGAATTGTTCATTGACAAAAACGGACGCTTTATGGCGGTATCTGAAAGAGTGGAGTTGAATGAAAGTTTCTTCAGATTTTCACCGACAATCATATTTTCAGTTGCGATGGGAACTACGCGCCTCCGGCGAGGATGAAGATGTGCAAAGAAATAAGAGCTTTTCGACCGAAACACATCGCTGATGGGATCGCAAACAAAATGAAGGCAGTTCGCACAAAGGTTGATCTCTCCAGCGTATACATTGCGTCACCACCGTCGCAAGAAGACGTCATGGAACAGGTCAAAGAATATCTGAAAAAAAATCACGTAAGAAATTTTATGAATCTCTTTGTCATTAACCTTGTTACAAGTCCTAGCATCTCGCGATGAACTTATCCTTCACGTAGTGATGATCAAAGGCATTTGCTTCATTGATTGCAAGAGCCTTTAAACAAAGCTGCTGGGTTCTGAGCAGCGTCCCACTTAAAATTTTCAGAGCACCTCAGAGACTAAGCGTAAAAGATCTTAGGGTAAAAATATGCGACATTTTTATCAGAGGATTTAGAAGAGATTTTGCTGCGTTTGAGTCTTTGGTTCTGCGCGCATTTAAGAACCGATGTTATATCCTTTACGGACCACTGAGAAATTTATTGATGATTTCATTATCTAAATTGAAGCTGAAAATTATGTTTAATTAATCCACATACAAGCCAAAAGTTTTGTTTTGCGTTTCTGAGTCTAAAATCGTGAAGTGACTAGCTTCGGTCCAAGATTTGAAATAGGCTTAAGAAACCTTGGTTAAAGAAACTTTGGTTAAAGAATACGCATGTTTTCAGTTTCCCAGATGCAAGGCAGTTGCTGCATAAACCTCTTTTTCGCTGCATAGGAGTATCCAGGGGGGGCAAGGGCCACGGCCGCCCCCAGAGTTTTAGCATATCTAGTCATTTTATGTTTTGAGAGGTGGCATTCCAAACAACATGCTGTTGCTCGCCTAAAATCAACAATTTTCCCCCAAAAAAATTCTGGGCTGGCTACGCCACTGTTTCGCTGCACCACTGTAAGGGATCCTCAGGTGTAAAAATTACTGAGCCTTCGTTTATTCCTAACCCATTTTTCTTTTATAAAAGCGCGTCTTTGAATTCTTTTATAAAGTGCTTCGAAACCCCATTCATAAGAGACTTTTCCAAACTCTTGCTGATTTTTACCTTGCCCTTTGCAGAGATGAGCGAACTGCAAGGTTTTATAAATCTGTCCATTCCTTCAATTTGCAGGTTTGAGTCGATTCTAGTCCTGGTTGCGGAATTTATTACAGTCTGATTCTGGTTCTATCTTCTCCAGAGGGTTGCTTAAGAAACCAACAATGCAATATCTGGTTAAATTTATCTGTACACTTTTATGATTTGATGTTGCAAAGACATTGGTTCCAAAATCCTTAAATTGCACATAACAACATCATTTTTTACGGCATGTAGCAAGCAATAGAATTAAACCATTTATATTCTATTTATTGGCCAAACAAGAAAGGTTTATTTACGTGATGACAAGAAACCCCACAAACGTCCAGTAAAATCTAACAAAACTTCTACCGATACTTTTCTAAAATTGTTTTCTACAAAGTTTCTACAAAATCACAGTCCCTAGAAAGGTTTGGGCAACAAAACAATTTTGTTAAATCCATTGCCTTGACTAGCTTCATCTCAATCAAAAATATTTGAAGAGGTAGGAACAGTTTCCCATCACCAAATCTTTCTGATCTGCTTTGATAACAACAAAGCTAATATCGGAAATGTAGAACCACAACATGCGCGACAGAATGACACCAAAATTACTGATATGGCTCCAATGAACTCTCGACAGCTTGATAATTTTTTTTCTGTTATGTTGTCATAAGTGAACGCAACTCTATAATTTATGTTCCGAAAAGCCTGGTTTGCTTAATGATTTCGCAGAAATGAATTTTTGTCAGCGGAAATTCAGTTTCAAATTAGTTTTCTCGATACTGTCCAACAACCGCTACAGCCTCTGTGAAATACCATACCTTACAATCACCATGGGCGTCGGAAGGATTTTTTCCAGGCAGGCCACCAGGGGATTTTTCCAAAATTTTTACAGGGAAGGGCCAAAAGTGGTGAAATTTGTTTTTCCCACACAAAACTAAGAAAACAACCTTTTTTTGCTGAAATTTTCAAAATCCAGGGGAGCACCAAGCCCCTCTTCCGACGTCCATGACAATCACGTTGAAAAGCCACCTGCAGTTAAAACGTATTTGAAGAGAACCAAAACAAAGAGGACAAGGCGGCAAAACCCAGAGTTTTGTGCGAATCTACTGGGAATTCTCTGCTTTAATCTAAAAAACGACCCCTACTTAGAAAAGCTTAAAAATAAAAAATCATTTCAATGAACGCCTAAACATCTTTCAATGAACACCTAAACATCTTTCAATGAACGCTTTTCCAGTCCGGTCCTGGTTCGCAAAACAATAAAAATCAACAGCCCAGTCCGGCCATGATCAGCTGGAAATTAGCCTTAGTCCTGTTCCAATCCAGCCCTTCTCCGGCCCGTAACCACCTCTTGTAAGAGACAGATCCCAGGTCGCAAATATTACATTGACCGGTTGGTCAAAAAAATTAACCAGATTCTTTTTTAGAACTACGACGTCTTCACAAATCGCGACGTCACAATGCACTGGAAATCGAAGTACAAACTTTGCGACTGGCTGTGGGGTGAAGAGAACGAGCTGCTGTCTTTGACTGAGATGGATGTCTGTAGCCGAGCTGCTGTTTTCCTGAGGTATCTGCTTTGTTTTTCGGTACTTTTAGTTTGTCAGGAAAAAGATTGTTTGAAGACGTCCGTACATGCTTGGTGTAATACAATGAAGGATGCATCAACATCAGTATGAAAATGCAGGAGATAATCATTACATTGTGTACTTGTTGATGTTAAATCCAATCTCGGGTATGAAGATAGAATTACAACTAAAGGCAAATATTGCCGCAGATTTTGCTTAGTTTAACTGCAAACTCCCAGATATTCTAAATTCAGTGCAATGTGTATACATTCATAAAGGAAATTTTGGAAAGGTCGGTGTCGGACATTTTACCACCGACTCCGCAACCATGCATGAGATATGAGCCGCAGTTTGTACAACGATTAAATTTTCGCCACTTCTAAATCAAGCTGTTCTTTATTAAGATCTTTGAGCTAACGTAAGCAGACTGGAAAGGAAATGAAAGGCAGAGAAGACGTAGGTTCACAGATAAAAACGTGTTGCATGTTTTCTTCAAGAGATTCCTGACTATCAGTGCTTTACCTCTCTACGTGCAGTAGCCTACTCTGCGTTTCGTAAACTTTTTTGAAGCTCACACAACACATCGAATATCTTCTATGATTTGTCATCTATGGTAGGTAGGCTGTAGAATTTAATGAAAGATTTGTTTTTTACACCAATGTATAAACGAAACATAAAAACAAAATGTAAACCTCATTTTGATCATTGGAAGGCAACTTGACTCGTTGAAGAAAAAGGGTTTTCTGGGAAGAAATAGCAAAACTACCATGCAATGACTTCAGTGAACGTATTTTAGTTTTATTCATGATGCATACTGCATGTATGAATACTTCTTTGCCAAATGTACAGGGCGGGCTGTTATGCATCTTCAAATTCAATCGATTGAGAGTGGATACCAGTCGTAAATCGAGTAAAAATTAATTAACAATTCAAAAATGTTGTGTTGAAGTGTTTGTTTATTTTGCTAAATACAGTTTAAAAATCTCGATAGAAAGAGTCTCAGGACAGAAACGCTGAAAAACATATGTGGAAAGTATCTGTGACGTATAAGCCTGGCAGGCTGGCATGAACAAAAGTTTGAGCATATGCACATTCAATTGATACGAAGAGAGGACTGAATATTTATAATGATTCACCAACTGTTAAAGCAGTATTTTGCCCGTGCTACTGGAAAATACAGTGATTGGTGCAAAACAAACACTAAATGTAACATTGGGAGGTAAAGGAGGTGGAGCAATGAAATGAAATGCACACCAAGCATTTTTCTTTCATAAACAAAAGCAAGCAGCTTATATTTCGCAGGGAAGGAAAACTATTTTTGTTAATTTTTTGCTTCAGGGCCAGCTCATCAAGTTGGTCAAACAACGTCCATCTGACCAGAACAACAGATGTTGTCCCCAGCGAGTATTCGAATATGGACGAACCAATTTACCCTTACGTTTCACGGGCGTTTAAAGAGGACCAGAAAAGAAAATCATCAGAATGAAACTTTTAGTGTCACCTTCTATATTCGTCAAGGAATGGCAAATACATGCATTGGAAACAAGCAACATAAAATTGAGCCAGTCCACTTTGCATTCCAACCAACCTGATGAGCACTTTTTGACTGTGCCAATTGCTTTGGTTATGCTATTCTGAGTTGCCATTGCTTTCAATTCGTTTGCTTGCACTTCATCATTTTTTATTAAATTAAACATTTGAAGTTCACTAACCTCGTCTACAACGGATGTTTCAATGTGTGTTAAGATGTATTTTCTGTGAAGTAAGACTTTAGGCTGCTTCTTCCTGCGACAGAGTGATTTAAGCCATAGATGTGAACATTTCAATGTTTTCAGAGATCTTGTGGTTGACAGAAAGATTTGATATCTTGATTTTAGAGAAGCACTTTGCAAAGGTTTAATGCATGTTATCATAAAGGAATCAACTTTGTTTGAGGGACAAAATATACAGCATGCTGCAAAATATAAAGCTTTAAATTAATTTGATTACGTCGGCGTGGTCGGACCACTTTTGACCTGCGGGCAATTTTACAAAAACGTGACAACTTGCGGGCCACTTCCAATAAAATGGTGTATAAAACAACAAACTGCCAAGATTTAAAATTGAAAAGGGAAAATAGGTGAGTTAAGTGAGGGTGTCATTGAAATTATGACACAACAGCAACAAACAATTTATTACAAATCTCTGTCGACGCCTGTGGTTGAGGCTTCTCTGACACTATCGTTCCTCAATAAAAATATGTTAGTGGTAGAAAATCGGAGACTATGATCTGGTGTTTCGTCTGCCAATCCATTTCTGTCTTGCGATTTGACTTGCTTCATGATAGAAAATCTTCTTTCACACACGTATGTGCTTTCAAACATCGAGTGCATTGTTAGTGCTAAATCTTTCAGTTCTGGAAACCTATCTTTGCTGACTAATTTCTAGAAGCTCTCTACAGTCTAGTCTAGCGCCGTTAATATTGTACATTATCATGAACAGATGTTATGCTTGTAACATACACACAACATTCAATACTTAGAAAGCTCGCGGGCCTATTGTTGGACCACGCTGGATTACGTGATGCCCATGGTAGGCGGAACCTTTTTCAAAGTGGGGGGGGGGCACAAGTGAACGTCAAAAAACTATAGAAAATTTTTGCGGTTTGAACTGGCAACTGTGACGTCACAAGCATTGAAATATGATGTCATTTCCTATACACCATATCAAGGTTTAATTTACACTATTTTAGACAAATTTACACCACTATGGAAACGTATCGGTTAACTACCTGAAATTCAAATAGGCTGTTACAGGGGCGACCCAGGGCAGCGTTACTCGGGCTCATCATACGATTTATTCTGACGAACTGAGTAAAACCGTTCGACGCTTGCGTCACTGAAATTTCCATTTGCTCTCATTCTAGCTGGTACTATCTTTGCTCTGTGACGTTAATAACGTAACAATGAATGAGAAGTTCTCATGATAACTTCTCCATTGTTGAGTACGCCAGTAAGCCCTCTGAGTATACTAGGCTCATTCATATTAGCCCGAGTTGCTGGACAAATTTTTGTTTGTTTGAAATTACTCTCAAAATGGGAACTGCAAATGGGATTGGAGTTCAAATCCAATGTTCTATGCAAATCCATTGCTTCAAAAAACATTCAGTTCAACACAAATTCCGTTTTAAATAATACTTAATTGCATGGGGCAGCTCTGGCTCTGATGGATGAGCCTGAGTGAAGTGCAAGCGAACGAAGTCGATAGAACGCCTACTACCAGCCATATTGTTTTATTCAGGTCACCTGCAACATGAACGTGAAAGGCCGGACATGAAACGAAAATATAGGAACAGTGACTAGGTACAAAGAAAAGAGCCCGAGTTTACAACTTAGTGAAGGACCGGTCCTGGGCGGTGGCACAAATATACAAAGCAAGCAAGCTTGCGTTCTCAGATATAAATCGTAATTGAAGACTCGGGCTGAACCCGTGAAGCCCGTATGCCGGAGTAGCCACTGGGCTGTTAAAAACACCAAGAACACAGTTAAAAAAACAGGCAAAAATGACACAGCATCGATACCTGTCTTAAACACATTCAAAATCACAACTTTTCCACATCTTGACCACAGAAGTAACATGACTGAATACTCATTCTACAAAGGCATTAGATACCGAAATGCAAAGACATCACAAATCATATGTAGTAACCAGTGTTGCCACTTCTGATGTTTTAACATCAGATCTGATGTTTTGAGAGAAATTTCTGATGTCTGATGTATTGGCAACAAATCTGATGTTGACTGAGCTGTTGTTTGTTTCCCAAATTTTCTACACTTTTCGGATGACAATGAGTTAGATTCATGATTTTTGAGTTTCTTTCATCAATTTCTCACCCTCACTGTATGTTTGGTAATCGTTCCAAACTAAAGCTCTCTTCACAGCGCTGGGAATAGCATTGCACGTTACACATAAATAACCGACTTTTCCATTTAATGACGATACTTCTCTCTGTTTCGGATTCAACGAGAGTTATGGCCCTTTGTTAGGTATGGGTAATAGAAGCATTTAGCTTATATTAAACTGCAGTGTAAAAATCTGATGTTGAAAAAGGCAACAATCTGATATCGACATGATTGACCCCAGTGGCAACACTGGTAACAACTGGCAAGTTGACTGTAAGGATGCCAATTGTGTTACCAATGCAGACATAAAATATAGCTATTTGGTGATGTCAATGCAAAAACAAAAACACAATTGAAATTGATCTGTTAAATCAACAAAAACCGCCTTGAGCTTTTCAGCCGGCTGTTTGAGGAATCTCCTGCCTAGTTTTGCTCCCATCTCCTTGCAATGATTCAGCTTGTACGTATCATTTCTGTTAAATATTTCATTTTGCCAGCAAAATCTCAAAATCTCACCATTTTTAGACGTGTTAAAACGCTTGAAATACACCAATGTTTAATGGTGTGGCACGAACATTTTCCGACACACAAACATGGGTGTCGGAAGGGGCCACGAATTTGAAAATTTCAGAAAAAAGACTGTTTTCTTGGTTTTAGTGGTAAAAACCCAATTTCACCACTTTTGGCCCCCCATCCCTAGAAAAACTTGGAAAAATCCATTAGTGGCCCCCTCTGAAAAAGATTTTTCCGATGCACATAAACATGTAAAGTTGCACCATTTTTGTAAAAAATTGTGTTGTATTACACCACCTGGCAACACTGTTGAACAACACCAATGCGGTAAGCAAGCCGTAGCAGTATGACAGACCATGCACGGTCTGTTTTGCCAAACAAATACGAAATCCTGCCAAATTACAGATAATATATTGCAAATAATATTGACAAAATACTGCCAAAATTCTGCAACATGTTTTTCATTAAACGATTTACTATAACAATGGACACAATACTACTTGTGTTACTTAGCCTAAACTTATTTAGGTAAAATTCGACATCCAAAAGTGGAGGGGCCAGCCCCCCACAGAAATAAAAGTGGGGGGGCCTAGGCCCATGTGGCCCCCCCGGTTCCGCCACCTATGGTGATACCACAACTTCTATTGTACATGCATTGGTCAAATTTAGGTTTCATCTTTCAAACCGTATATTTTCAAAAAACTAGTTTCCACAAAAGCGACAATATTTAATCAGCCATCAAATTTTTAAAATAAATTGTAGTCCATTCATAATGATGTCATTATGCGTTTCAAGTTGTTTGCGAGGGAAAAAAGCTTTGTCAAACTTTTGCAATCCCTTAACTAATTTTTTAAAATCTAATTTACCAGTGGTTCTCAAAATTCTTTATAGCCTGAACCGCAACACATATCTAGCAGGCTATTAGCCCCAAACAGGAACACTGTATCTTCAAAGCAGTGCTCAAACGCAGGTTCAAAAGGTAGATAATTGTTTCTGATGTAGTTATGGGAACCGAAGCATGGCGTCTATAAATAAGACTTCGAAATTGAACGATCATGCCCACCTATTCTGAGAAATAACAAAGGTGCCCAGTATTGGGACGAAACTAAAACCTCCTGCTCAAAATGATTTGAAACCTGAAATTGTGATTTTAGAACTGAAAAATAGATACATTTGTATTTTTATGAGCAGTATGTCGAGCTCAGTGTGCATCACAACTTCGCGCTAGGATTTTAAATAAAATTGCGCAAGATGTAATTTTCTGATTTTTTGACTAGAAACTACTCGAGCAGAGGGTGTAATGACGCAAAGCGACCCAAACAGCGTCACGACTGGACTCAGACTGCACTTGCAAAATTTTAGATGACCCTGATTAGTCTCGGACTGGATTGGCTACTGGCTTGACAAAAATATTGCATAGTCCTATTCTGGTGCATTCATATTACACAATGTTGTGTAGGTCAACGCAGTTTTGCATTGCTAAAATAGACATTTATTTTTGACAGTGACTTAAAATTAGAATGCTAACAGAACTGATATAGAGCAAAATTTGCCTAATTCGTCACCTCAAGAGGATTATAAAAAAGTGACGAATTATGCAAACGGGTGAAAACTATACCATGAAAGCTCGTATACTTTATCTTAGTAACTCGTATACATACATAGTGCTCTTATTTGCAGTAAAATACAAGTTTATGACGTTATGGTTGAATACAACCATTAATTCCTCTGCTCTATCTGGACTCCTCCATTTAATCAAGCACCTTTTTAATCTTTAATAAACTTTTCCGCGTTCTCTCATTGGGGGGTCGGGTCGCACTTCGAACCTCGTGTATAAATTCGATAAACAAATTGCGAGGTGCAACACTTCTCAGATAAAGATCCTTAATTTGTTTGAATTCCCACACGTACTAGTTGCTTAGACATCTAAAGAGAATCTGAAAATGACGAATTAGACGAACAAAACGCTTCTCAGGGATAGAAAGAGGTGACGAATTGAGCAAATTGACAAATTACACGAACACAGATGTACACAAAAGATAAGGATTCTGCCGGGACCGACGAAAAAGTGACGAATTAACTCTGCTCAAGTAACCTCTGCCCAATTTGGGCAAACGGTTCGTCTATTCAAATTAAAAATTAGTTAACGTCCACGTAGAAAGCTGGTTCTTTCAGTAGCTGCATTTTTTCAGACGCTCTTTCGGGCAGTCCTGTCGAAATCCGCACAAGTTTTATAGTTTTCGATGGGAAACAAAAATTTGCCCAAATTGACCCATGGTTACCTGAGGTGTAACAAAATTCCTTCACAAAGATCCCTCCTAAGGTAATCTTGACCAATTTGGGCAAAAGGAGTTGGTGCATGTAGGTTCACTAGTAAGCCACGCCAGCAACCTTTGACCGAAGCCAGCATGGGAGTAGATCACACGAGTGCAAGCCCTGACGGCGCAGATCAATTCGGCGCGAATGTCTCCTGTTCAGCTCGTGGTTTGATTGAGAAACAGGCAGGAGAATGTATGACGCCTTCTCCGTTAGAGGAAAGAAATTGGAGTCAGAAAGGGCCTGCACCGTGTGCACTTGTGGTGAAAGGTCAAAAGATTTTATTGAGGACATGATAAACCTTGTGCTTCTCTTTTCTTAATTAAAGTTTCCAGAACTCTGGCTTAGCCAGAAAACGCTTGCTCCTTGTTGTGCGTGCACTTGCGGTAAAAGGCTAAAACATTTTATTGAGGACATGAACTTTGAGACCAGACAACGCTGTGAAACCTGCCACCATCAAAACAGAGCAAAACGAGGTTCACGTGCCAACTGCCAACGAGGTAGCACTTGTCTGCATGGATCACTTTCAAGTCTTCTGAAAAGATTACTAACACCCCTGGAATACTAACCCCGGGTGATGTACACCCAGACAGGAGTGGTGGCCAAGTGGTCCCTAGGTGAAAATCACCCAACGTTGTGGTTGATTGTGAGTTCGGGTGAAAATCACCCCAGGTTGTGGTTAGAGCGAATTTTTGGTTTCCCTGTTATTGCCTTGACATTGTACAAATTGGCAAAACTCCACTAATTTATGGTTTTTATATTACAATTTGGGGGGCTTGGTGCATTGTTTGGATGAGCTTAGCCCACCAAATTCCCCCTGTGGCGACGGGACTGGCAATATATGAGACAATAAAGTCAATAGCAGCCCCGCGATCAGTGTGATTGCCCAACAGTTGTCGTAAGGCATTTGCCCATTTTATGCAAGTTTACCTTATGTGCCTGATTTTCGTAAAACATTTGCCCATATTGGGCAAAGTTGACTAATGTGACTGAAAATTGCAATGAAAATAGTAAAATTTCACGTCTCAACCTAATTTAATTTCATTGCTGATAGAACCACAAGCTTGAAATGAGGTTCTGTTTAAACCTTAAACCGACCACCAATGACGTCTACTTGCGTAATTTTTGGATTTTTCTTTACTTTTTGTTCATTTGTTAAGAGCACTTCCCACATTTTTGTTTGGAAAATTGCTTTGGTTCTTCATCATATAAAAATTTTTACAAAATCAACACATTGTTTATATCTGATCGGATGAGTTTGAGAAGACTTGCTAAGTTGTACAAAAACCCGCGCGCGCGTCTAAACCTGTCAGTTAGTTCAGTATAAGCGAATAAACAAAATCTGCTCATTTTGGGCAAGGACAACAACGGTGTTTGTGTTTAGAGGTTACCTGAGCAGGGTTAAGCGAATTGACGATTTAAACGATGACGAATTAGACGAGTTCTACTGTATTACATTTTATAAATTGTAGAACTGACACACTACTGTACTTCATGAATTAAGGTGGTACAGTTCCTTTCTTTTGCACAGCTTTCGCAAGCACTACTGTTGATCTAGCGACTTGTTGCGGCGGGTTTGAGAAGCATGGCCGGCATTAGCGCATTTCACCAAATTTTCCAATAAACAGGCTCCGAACAAACTGAGCCCTGAGAGTCTCGCGCTAGCGACAACGGAGCGGCCGTGCCAATTCTTTCCTGAATTTTATGAAATGAAGAACGAGAAATTTTCATCTTCATATTATTAATTTGTTGTATATTTCATATATACAGTATGATCAAAAACCTGCGGTCGTGTCACTGCTATCAACAAACAAAAGGTTATTCTTTCAACCAAACGATGGAGTTAATCTGTTTGTCACTTTGCGATGAAAACACGTTTTCTCTCTGTTCCTTGTATATTGCGTTAGGACTCTGTCCACTTCATCTGAATATTGTTGCTCGTTGGATATGTCGCCTTTGCTACATTTCAAATATATTATTCTGTATCATAACTTTACAAAGCATTAGATATACGAAAAAAAACAAAAAAGTATGAGATAATTAGACATTTGTCATATGACAAGTGAATATTGTGCATCTTCGAAGATGACATAATGGTTCATGAGTGATCAACTAGTTCAAAATACGGTATATCGATTGTTTGACGTGCTCCGTGGATATTTATCACAAAAAAACACTACACAAGAACAACACAAAATTAGAGATTTAAATGGAAAAATGTCTTCTCTGTGCCATGCATAAAAATTGTGTGTGAGTGGAACAGCTTTTTCTGAAACATTGATTAGGTTTAGCTTTCGTAGTCATGGCTACCGCACTTTCACCGTTCACGGGCGAAGCGCCCATTGTGACGTAACATCAGTTCGTGATCAGCTGGGCGCATGCGCCAAGACTCCGATATTTATGTCGACTTTTCTATTTCACTGAGGACGATCCAGGAGTTGCCAGCAAGCGTAATCCTTTATTTTATTGCGTCCAGGAGATGCCGTGCCGAGTCATCGTTACCGACGCAATAAAACAAAGAATTACTGCACGTCTGTTGCCAGATCCTGGCTCGTCCGCTGTGTAGACGGATCTTAACTGCGAAAAGGTTGAGTCTTTTGAAAGACATGTCCATAAAGCTGAGTCTCTCTCGAGAAAAAATGATCGAAACCGACACCTGCATCCTCCAAGACTAGGATGGATAAGACCTGAGATCTTTAAAAATGCGGCTCACAAACATTTTCCTTAAATGGCGCATCATTACAGAGACCACGTATCGAGGCTTTATCGCTAGTTTTCATTGCGTTGAATATAAGTCAACGAAATAGCGCAGGGCTTTCAGTCAGGGTCATCAGGTGTCAGTGAGGTTTCACGTAAGCGCTAAAATATATTGCTTATGTGCTACTCTATTGTAGTTCAAGATTTAGCAACACGCGTGTGTGCCTGTGCACTGAAACGATTTTGTCTTAATTCGCAAGAGTGCTAAATGATGACTCGCATCTATGTTGTCGCAAATGGAATGAGCGCAGTTTCACAGTCTTAGAAACATAACCATAGCCGAGCACCAATACTCTTCTGAAGCAGGATTTGAACGCAATTCTAGAAGATCTTTCAGCTGTCCATCATCTAACATTTTATTCTAATTGGGTAGTATGGATTCACAATCGTAAAGGAGGATAAAAACGACTTTGTACTTGGAACAAGTTAAACAGTGCAGTGGATCCTAACCTTTTCAATAACGTTACCCCTGACCTGAGAAGAAACTGATGGGTTTTAATTAGCTCCTTTTCAAAAATCAAGAACTTAAAGCTTGAAAAGACGTTTGGTGGTACAGAACTTGAAGATCCACTATCAAACGAAAACTACAACAACTCAACTTGAACCCGGTCCACACAGTGAAAAAATGCCCAGTCTACTTACACATTCCATGGATCGGAAACGTTTCGATGAAGTTCGAAAAGCAGATCACGTCTGCCGTGAAACGCTGCTTCTTTT
>Ga0210059_1001304_pt1 | contig 37086 bp, 25 predicted proteins | sample Ectturendosymbi2_FD_188042 | JGI IMG/M metagenome (GOLD analysis project Ga0210059, IMG submission 188042) | Ecteinascidia turbinata endosymbiont from Florida, USA - Sample 2 (SPAdes) (version 2) | ecosystem: Host-associated > Tunicates > Ascidians > Unclassified | place: Key West, Florida... | reverse complement strand
GTGATGTTAAATTTTTTTGGCCAGTTGTAAGCCAGTATAACTTCAACCGTTTTTTCTTAGCACAGATTTAATCAATTGTGTAGGCTACTTGCTAGAAGTATTTGCGATAAGGTATATGATGAATTATTTCCTACTTTTGCACATTTTTCAAACAACTAGTGTCAATGCAAGATGAGGGCAGCCTTGACTCATCCAGCCTCAAAGCTTTCCAAAACAAGCCTCAGGTTGGATGTTTTTGTATGCTATGTTCTTGTAGTTAAAAGGATAATATTTAAAACAAATTTTTTGTTTTGAATCTTCTTGGTTGTTGTTTATGGTTTCATTTATTCCCATGAACGTGAACAAATTCAGGATACCAAATACCAAGCATTTTATCAAAGGGGGAAAGTGTGAAACTTTTAAAGGTGTAAACGTTGTAGTGTATTGATGGTGAATGCAGGGAAATGGTGCGTGAAAATAAAAAAGTGGAGGCGATGCCAACTTGCTATTGCCTAACTTTTATGTGTTGCCAGCCTTGTCTTCCCATTTTTCAGTGTTATCAAAATTTTGTATCATGAACACCCTTTTGCATTTTCTCCTGCTATGTCGGTCATGTCGTAGTCTCAGGAGCGTAGGCCTATCCTTCGGTGGCCGTATCTTAGGCTTGATCAAAGTGCTTATCACGGTTGGCTGAGAATGATGACGTCATCAGAGGGGCCCCCTTTTTAGTCTTGCCTCGGGCCCCCCCAACCTTAAACCCACCACTGCCAGCATGGGTGTGTCTGCAGGGTAGGTCTCATTTATATGTGCATACAGTGTAAAATAAACATTTCTAATATCATAACTGCTCAATGACTATTATTTTCAGATCAAGTTTTTAAAAATAATGGGGCGTCCGATAAAATTGACAACGTTTTCAAAAAAAATATTTCAAGGTGAGGATTTTCAAAATAGATCTCAAGTCAGTGACACAACATCAAAAAAGATTTCTAAAAGTACATGAAAGGGAGCGCTAGCGATAGCTCGTTACTACTTTTATTCAATAGCGGTATAGCGCTCTATTAAATTCAACCAATAGCGATAGCGGGTGCGTCGCTATTTCTAAAGTAGCGGTTGCTCACCCGTGCACTTGAGTGCGCAATAGTACGATTCACAAAATTATTTTGGACTGAAAGTCAGTGGGTGATTTGTTGAAGTTTAATTCTTTTAGACGTGAGTTCCACAATTGTAATATCTTTTCTTTCCAGTCCATACCAACTCAATCGGTGTCTGACTGTTCGGTACTGCTTCCAAAAGACTGCGTACCTTTCCTTGGTGACTCCGTCTTGTCTTGCGTGTCGAAATGAATATTAAAACCGGAGTCTAAAGATAGATTGTGTTGGGGAATAAAACGTGACTGAACACATCGCACCAATCCGCACTGCCAACGCTAAGGAGCATACTTTCCGTAACAGCCTGTAAGATATCAAACCAAGCCCACAGCCACGAGGTGGCATTCCAGGGTAGTGACCAGGGTTGCGGTGCCAGAGCTAGGAATTTTGCCTGGAAACGGAGCTCAAATTAAAAATCAGGAGTCGGAGCTGGAGCTCAAATTAAAAATCAGGAGCCGGAGCTCAGTTTAAAATGTATGACTGGAGCCGGAGTTATGACCATCTGAGAGGTAGCTCCGGCTCCGGGTCCATTCCTGGCAGAACTGAGCAGTAGCGAGCTACTGTGGGATGTTACGCTCAGTGCGTCGCATGTCGCAGCCACCGCACTGCTACACCATTTTAACGCTGCCGCTATTCGCTACTTTGGCGTGAGTGGTGGCCAAAGGAAAAAGTTCGCAAGAGCTCTTCCGTCAGCACACATTGATAGCAACCGTAGGTGTACGGGAGTGCCTATTTTTTTGGATGTAAAACTTTTTGCCCAAAAGTGATCTTGTTTTTCCCAGTTAACCAGAGGTGGGCAACCGCTACTTTGAAAATAGTGTCGCTACCGCTATCGCTATTTGCTGAATATAATAGCAGCGCTACTCCTCCCGTTACTGAACAAAAATAGTAGCGAGCTATCGCTACTTTTTGGTGAACTTTTAAAATTTGTGGTGTTTGCAGTGGATTTTATTTTACAGTCTCACCTTGAAATGTCTTTTTAAGCTATCAATTTTGTTGGTGCCCCTTTTTTGAACAACCATGATCTGAAAATAATAGTCATTGAGCAGTTATGATTAGGAATTGTTCATTTTACAGCAAATGCACATATAAATGAAACGTAGACTGCAGACACACATAGAGTGCATTTACTTTTGTAAGTGGAATGCTGTAGGTTTATCAATCGCCTTTATTGCTGCTTTCTCGCTGGAGTCGAATATAGAACTCAAGATAATAATCAAGCAATAAAAAGGTCAAAAGTTCTTTTTAACAAGGTTTTGCGCGCGTGTAAGTTGAATTAGACCCACAACCAGGGTGGAGGAAAACCGGGCATTTGCATCCGCCCCCGAAGTTTTCAGGCATCATTTTAGATTATATAAAAAAAGGCGATGTTGATCTTTGATTTTAGCGAAAGCCCCTGAACAAACTATTGACAACATGTATTGCGAACTGAGCTCCTTGTTTCTCCATGTTTCGGCTTTTTCACAACAACAGCTTTGAATAGGATGTAGTTTATATAGCCTGCGTGTAAAGCTAGCCTATTTAGATATCAAGAGCAAATTGGCCAACAACCATTTTGTTAACATTCTAGCTTTTAAAAGTGCAATCCAAGTGTTGAATGGATTGGCTGCAAACGTGCGTAATCCCGCACCAGCTGTAAAAATAATCCGTGTACGATGTGTCACACACGAAACTAGTTTCCGCAACACAATAAATTGCGATTAATTCGTTTGGTGTGGGTCACTGTTGTGACTTAGCTATTATTGCTGAATGATGAGTGCAAGCTTGCAACATTACAGGAAGATGGGAGCAGAACCAGGCAGGAGATTCCTCAAACAGCCTGCTGCAAAGCTAGAGCCTGTAATTGTTGTATATGTTTATTGGTAAACATATTTTTATTATCTTCCTCAGCCTTTTTGTCATAAGAAATTTTAGACCAGTGGCTCTCAAAGTGGGCGAAATCACCCCCTTGGTGGCGATTTTGAGGGGCAAGTGAGCAATAAAACCAAAGGGGAAGATAGGAGGGGAAACAACACAAAGGGTGCAAAAACGCTCACTCATTAATCAATCGTTGAGTTAACTTCAATAATTTGCTGTTATGACATGTTAGTTTCTTGCAAATTTTCATTTACTATGATATTCGTTGGAGCTTGTTGTTAAAGCAATTTATCCCTTAAATTTTTACTCTGCATCGTCTGTGTGTTCGGCTGCAGTGTGGATTATTTTCACAAGAATCCTGAACATGATATTAGCGTCGTAATACAATTGCTTAGTTAAGCTATTTAATAACTTGTTTCAGCCATTTAATACTTCCATTAAATAAAATTCTTTAAATGTACTACTTTGCGTATGCTTTATCAGGCTTGCGGGGCGCAAAATGACGTGTCGAGAGTGTAACGGGGGCGATAGAATAAAAATTTTGAGAAACACTGGTTTAGAGGTACACGCTCATCTATCGATATGCTAAAGAGGTACATGGGCAAAGGAAGTTTGGGAACCCCTAGCTTAGTCAAACTTATGTGTTTTATTCAACGTTGCTGTGAGCCTGTGCACATCACTATTTGTTCAGCGAAAACCCTAATTCTTCACCGGTGCAAAGTTTTTGTTGCTGGGCTTGTGACCGTGCAAGTAGCCTACCTACGAAAAATAAAAATGATAATGAAAATAAACAACGCTATTGTTAACTGGAGTAATAATATTGTTTTTGACCGTTCTCAAACACGATACTGTTTTAATAAGACTAAATTGGTTCGATTGCAAAAAGCGAGTTGTGCAGTTGTTTTCAGTTTAGTTAGTACAATCCGTGCCTCGAAGCTCAAACTGAAACGTACTGCGACCACTTTTACAAAGATAGCGTTTCCCCAAATTTATTGCAATATGAAAGAAACGTCATTACGCCTATACGAAAAAGAACGCGTGATGTAACAAAAAAGCATTATTTCATTACCAAGGTAAAAACTTTTCCGTTCTGGTTTGAACGAAATGAAATAGGCTACGACTACGCAAATTTCAAACAGCAGTCTTTTGTGCAGCGACAGAAGTGACAGCACTTTGCAAAAAACAAACGACTCTTGAGGACAGAATCGCTTCTGACACAAACTATTTTCACAGAATACAGACAACAAGAAAATTTGCTTATGCGAGTTATGAGCCTTATTATGCCGTTGCTGAGAGATATCTGATTTTTCTGCACACTTGCAAGATGGTTCTGCAAAACAATCGGTGATTTTGTGCTTTTGTATGTCTTGTAAAAAATATTAATTGCAACAGCGTTGAAACGACCGCAAATGTTGTCTTCTAAGTCAGCGCTCTTCAACCGCTGTGCACAGTGCACCCTAGGGTGCACCAAAATATGCGTTGGGTGCGACACTAAGAAAGGGTTCACAAAGGTGCTTCACAAACTTGTCACACTAAACAGATAATTTTACAAAAACTTTCTGTTAGCAAAAATGAACCATTAAACCAACCAATGACTTTCAGGATTTAACCGAGACTTTGCAGATTGTAAAGTGTGGTGCATAAGCATCACACCACATCAAGCTAATTGTCGTATCTAGATGATTGTTTGTGATTCATAAGCAACAGACTATGAGCCATTATCAATTGAATTATGTAGCTGAGTTACTGAAATAGGGTACTTGCTTATTTAGGCCAGAGTACTTACAGACAGGGCGCAATTACGTGAGGGACAGTATATAGGGTGCATGAGTTTAAGTGTTTAAGTAAATAGGGTGCATAAGTTCGTCAAAACATCTTTAAGGGTGCACCGCAACGACAAAAGTTGAAGAGCACTGTTCTAAGTGAATTGCCTTGTGAAAGATAACTATCAGGCATAAAAATGCTTGAGAAATGCAAAGTGTTTTTGAAATCAGTGTACAATTCTTTCGGTTATAGAGCAAATTCACCGTCTAACGACGAAAATACCAACCGATTTAGACGAAGCGTTATGTGAGTTCATTCGACAGATGCTTTTCTCCATGCGACAGAATTGGTGGGTAGCCTACAGAGATATGGAGTTTAGTGTCAGCATGCCCAATTTTACTTTGCAGAAAGGAGAGGGTTGTCTTGTTTCAGTTGTTGAAAAAGTCATCATGAAAATGCAGAAGAAAACCCAACGGCATACGAGAGGCTTAGCCGCGCAGTTTATCGATTCAACAACACGCTGGAATGATATTTACTGCGTTGTTTCCACCCTAGGATGAGAAATTTTCGCAAAACGTTTTGAAAATGCCGTGAGAGATTATTTCAGAAGAATGTTTGCCCTGATACGAAAACAGCATATTATTTTTCGAAAACTCGTCAGAAAATTTTTTTGTAAAATTACATTGGCAAACGCGACATGTTTTCAATAAGTTCTTGAAAATTATGTAAAAGCACGACAAACGAATGAAAATTGAATTACACATAAGCAAATGCTAGCCGCAACACTCAGTACTCCTGCAGTTTTATTGCGAATGAGCGAATGTAGCATCTTTGTTTTTGCCGTAATTTTTCCGGTCCTGATTTAATGATTTTCTACTGCACCACCTGATGATCGGGTACTTGCAAGGAAAACTTTGTTTCAGCAGCAATACCTAAAAACGCCCTTCTGAATGAATGACCCTTAGCATTTGAGACGGCTTTTTTCGTAAGAACTGCCATCACGGCTTTCACCATATACATAAACGCCAAAAAGGAGTGAGTGATCAAAGCACATTGGTGGTTGGATTTGCGTGTTGCTTCGCGTCACGTTTTTCGTGACTGGCTTCAGGATCCGTTGATCGCATGGATCGTTCTGATTGTTTGAAATCGTTTTGAATGTTGTTTGGTTGGATTCGAGGTTGGGACGTGTTTCCAGGCTTGGCTTTTGTCCAGCAGTGCTTATTTTAGGCTTAGCCTCTTGTACAGCAGTGCTGTACAGCAGTACAGTATTTACACAGTACTTGTGTCAGGCAAAACTTGCCTGTAACACTTTGTTGGGTTTCTAGTTTTTCTGTTTCAAACGTTATGGCCTAAAAACAATGAGAAATCGATAAATAGATGATTATTAAGTTAGTGCAGGTTTTTTAAGATGGTTTAGGGACCCGATTCGAGACCCTAGAATTGAAAATCGGGTCCCTAGAATAAGCGAAAATGTTCATCGGGTCCCTAAAATCAGAAAAAATCGGGTCCCTACTATCAGAGAAATCGGGTCTTTACAGGTCCATACCAGGTACCTAACATTTTCCTTAAAAAACAACAACCTTGAAGTGGATTAATTAATTAATTATTTCTTTTAGGCCACACATTTTTTTTGAACCAGAAACGTTAGAAAGCCAATCAAATCCTTAAAAGACTCGGATTATAGCCTAGTTTCCAATAAAAACTTGAGTCAAAACATTCCCTCTTGCGGTTGTCACCGAAGACAGGTAACCTGAGTCAAAATTTTGGTATCCGGTTTAAAAAATTTTAGGACAAGGGCGGAGTCGGAAAACGTGACTCCGGCCACCTTTGACTGCCAGAGCCAGGCAGTGATGTCAGGAGCCGGAATGTAGGAGACTAGGGGTGGACTCCGGTTGGAATCGGAGTTAATTTTTTCACCAAAAGTCGGAGCCGCAGTCATTTTTTATTTTGAGGTTAGTTTGGTTTTGCCCCATCTGTGCCGTTTTGATGCATCATCTATTTTACAGATTTTGTTTGTTGTAGCCTCATCTTGTGATCAATAATATTTAGTCGTCATTTAAAAGGCTATTGCGTCAGATCAGAGACGGAGTTCGCAGAGCTAGTAGCTCACTGTACATTTCATTCAAATAGTTTGGGATTTGAAGTCTACGACGCTAACGATGCTTACTTATGGTAGCAAAGAGATGTGCTGCATATTATTTGTGTGGTGTTTGGTCCTAATAATGTTATGTTGTGTCATGATCATTGATTATTGTGATTGCAGGTTGTTTGCTTTACAAAGCAGGTTTTCATCTTAAATATAAATGTGCAAAACTGCTTCACAGAAGGTACAAAAATTTTCATACAACCTGGATGTTACAAAGGTTTAGTTGGTGAGTCTGATGTGTGTAACTGTAAAAATTTGCACAATTTTTTTTCATGGAGATATGTTGAAAACCCATTAGCTCATATAAAAAGGTTATAGCATTCAATTTGGAGTGTGAGCAGGAGTCATAGTGGATAAATTCCAAAAATTAAATATGTTTCGGAGTCAGAGTATATGCAACCAATAAAGGAGTGGAGTCGGAGTCGAAAATAATAGACTCCGTACACCACCGGCACCTGGGTAAAATGAATAACTATGGGATTGGTAGTAACTATGGGAAAACCCCTGAAACGTGAGGAAGGTTTTGCATTGTTAAGTTTCAATCATCACTTCCTCCTTGGGATCACGGCACAAGGGCCAGGGCGACGCGGTTGAATCAGTCGCAAAGTATTTACTAGGAAATCTATTTCACGTCAGTTATGCGTCTATAGTCCATTTTCATGTAAGCAAAAGGCTACGGGTGAGATGATGAAAAGATTAAAGCAAGAATTATAGAAAGTATGCGGAGTGTAGTTTCAAACACAGGCTAAACTCATAAAATGAATGAAGCTGTTTGTTATCAATAAAAAAAGCCAAAAGCCAACTATTACTAATGCCAATTATAGAGCGGCTGACTGTGACCAGCCGCTACGAAGGAGTCACCCAAGCATTGTTTGGCGGCGCAGGTGGTCAGTTGCGTACAGTTAGGAACTGCTGGTCAATGCTCTTGGACTGTGAGTTATGAAGCCTACTACGTACTACTAGGGTCTGACCACCAGCATGCAGACTGGCCTAGTATGCGGAAATCGGATAAACAAACACCATTCATTGAAAAATATAAAAGAAAAAAAGTGATTGTATTTCTTAGGCCTCCTTGAATGATTTTACCAAATGTCAAGCAGATTCAACGAAATCCGAATTCTTGTTCTTACCATGTGGTTTTCTTGAGGAAGTAGCTACGGAACCGCCCATGGATGTTTTATTTCAAAACTTCTTTGACCGCACCGCCTCACATGACACCGTCTGAATAAAGTGGTCAGTTTGTCACTTAAGCGTGGTGATCCTTGTAGTGTAGCAGATGCGTTTCAGGTGTGATGTGCTGGTTTTTGGTTTGCCTCTTAACTTGGTGACTTACATTTTTGTAGTAGTGAATGGTTGCATGTGTCAATTCATGGGACCAGTTTTTCTTGAATTTTTTCAAAACTTTCCAAACTTTTGATTTAGGGCTTACATTTAGGGGTTAGTGTTAACATTAGGTTAGTGTTAGCGTTAGGTTAGCATTAGTTTAGCTTAGCGTTAGGGCTAGGGCTACAGTTATAGTTAGTTTTTAGCATTACCTTTTGCATTTGTGTTTCTACTAAGCCTTCTTTATTCTTGTCATGCATTACTGTCACGTTACAGTAGGTGGTTAAATGAGGTTTCAAATTTATTAAAATCCACAGGTGGTTCTGCAGCCACTTCTCTTGTACCAACTATGCGTTCACAGCATTTGACCCAAAAAAACAAAATTCCTATTGCCTATACAAAAATTGCTCAAACTTGCTCCTAGCGCTCCACATCTTGCTCCTAGTGCTCCAGCCTACACAAACAGTGCTCAGACTTGCTCCTAGCATTGCCATCAACTTTAAACCACGATAGGAATTTATGAAACTGTCAAGGGTCGGCCAACGAGACAACCTGTTTAATAGTTTTTTTCGGTGTCCTAGCACCTTAACTTCAATTTGCGCGAAATTGTTTACCGTTTGCGCCAATAAACTCTTTCCCTTTGCGTGCTTTTGCAAATACTCTCTAATAGCTTGTCAACTTTTACGAATGCACCTTTTTCTTTTACATGTTTTTTTTAGACTTATAAGAGACAGTCCACGTATGTGTTTGGCACCTGAAAGCAGACAAAGATTTGGTGCTGGTTTGATGTGATCCAGATCTGTGTGAACAGCATACTGTATCTACTAATAAGCCACCAAGCAGTAAATTTTAGTGAATTAGATAAGTAATTATCATAATTTTTACTTAAAAAGTTGGAAAGAAATAATTTTGACATTTCACTCCTGTTATCAACTAAAATCAACAATTTTTTCATGGTTTTTACATCATTTGTATTGTCTGCTTACTGGTGCTCTCATCTGCATACTGAGCCGAAACATGGTGGTGGCATGTAAGTTGGGTTATGTCAAATGAAATTGGGTAGTGAATGATTCAGATGATATAGACAGTTTTTGCAAAGTGTTGTTAGAATTGGAAAATTTTATTTAACGTACTTATTGAAAAATAGCTAATTTAGTGAAATTTTGGTGTTTACATCGACATACTGATACTGGTGAACTGGCCTTATTAGGCCTAGGGGGTTTACTTGATCTACCAATAATCAAATTAGCTCTTACTTCAGCACATTTACAACATTTCTTGAAAGCTTTGTTAGCAGGGATTTACTCTTCATGTCATAGAATATTGAAACCTCAAGGAAGTTGATTCCTCCATGGAATTTCAAGCTTTGCTGCTTGTATGTGAACTGTTGTCCTTCATAGCTGCTTTCTAGCTCTGAACTGCTTGACAATGAAAGAAGTATTGACGAAATGACTACAGAATGGTTTCGTGGATAGTGACTTAAACTGCATATTATTGACTGTTGGTGCAGGGTATAAAACATAGTTAACAACTCTAGGATAGTGTTAGCAAAAATGATTAGTGATTTTCTACTTGGGTTTGTAGGGTCAGTTACCAGTATGTAGATGTAAACACCAAAATTTCACTAAATTAGCTATTTCTCATAAAGTACGTTAAATAACATTTTCCAATTCTAACAACAAATTGCAAAAACTATTCTCTATCATACGAATAATTCACTATCCAAATTCATTTGACGTAACCCAAGTTACATGCCACTAATCAAACCCATGTTACGGCTCAATATGCGGGTGACAGTGCCAGTAAGCAGATGACACAAATGACATAAAAACTATGAATTTTAAATCAAACAAGCTGATTGGTCAAAATATAACAATTTATTCATGGTGCCATTTCATTACATATATCCACGTATCACATAAGTATATATCTACCCATCCTGTATCTATATGAGATTTTTCTACTCAATGTAGTTTTAAATAATTTGGACCTAGTAATTATCATCACTTTAGTATTCTTATAGCCAATTAATGTTTCCAAGTAGCACAATGGTAGTGTAAAGACAAGAGCTATAATGCTGTCAGACAAGAGCCGTAAAGGTATTGTAAAGCAAAAGATGTATTAATCACTTTGATAAACTCAGCTACAAGCCTGAGCAAGTGTTAGGGTCACTACATTGCTCAGTCATAAGTAGATCACACTTTGCAATTTATAGTTAGTCCCACAGAAAGCATGGCCAATACATAGGGGTGAGCTTCAGCAGTAGGGGCTGCTGGAATGGAGAAAATAAAATCTTACCTGCCTAGTATCAACCCGACCTACTGTGATTACCTTGCATGGCTGAACAGCCTCAAGTTGTCTTTTTAGCAAGGCAATTTTATCAATAGCCATAACTTTGTTTAGTGCCAGTGCTATGGGCCAGCATTGACCATTGCAAAATTGATGGATTTTTAAGCAAACTATCTCATGCCGGTTTCTTGAATCAATACCACAGAAACAGCAGTGAAACACAGTGAATGAAAAAGATCAGATTGTTCCCTGACATTTACCAGTACATATTAAAATAGCGTAGAGTATATATATTTGTATAATATTCCCTCCTGTCCACTGCTCGATTCTTATTATTGTTGTTTTTAGCGTATTATCTTTTAATCAGTGTTCTCCACCAGTTCTTATCAGCAGGATGCCATTCATATTTTATGATGCTCATGCTCTATTCTCTCACCATTTTGTGTTTTTCCTGACAAAGATAGTTGTAGCTAAGTATCAAAATGTTGGCCGTTTTTTTAACATGTTTTTATGTTTCCCTGCCAGTAGAGCCCGAGAAAGTATTTTTTCTAAGTAGATTTTTATGGGTTGCATTCTGATTATGTACCAAAAAAATTCACTTCTTGTGAAAATGTGACAATGAATATTTCACAAAATGTTTACTTAGAAAATTTTTTTTATACAAAAGCTATAAACTTAAAGGTCAATTGCCATGGATCAAATTTGCTCGGCCCAACTTGGGTTTTCGTTACAAGGCTGGGGCTGTTTGACCAAGATGAAACAGTGTGTTGTTTGCATTCTGATGCATGGCAGCTGATCAAATCATCCACATGGATAAGTTCATGTTGATATAATGATTTTTTTAGACAAGGACTATTATGTAACTCTTGTTTGGGGTAATATTATTAGCCATTTCAACATGGTGTCAAAGAGTATTGCCATACACTTCCAGATAATAAAAGGAGTTGATATATGCAAATGCAATTTTTCTGTTGTTGTGTGAATGATGTTTTGTTAGGCCAAAAGTACGATTCACAGTGGAATGATTTTACCAATAAAGCGCAGTTGTTTTACCTGAATGTTTTCCTGAAAGTAATTTCTTACTGTGTTGAGTTGGGTTTAAAGCTTCAGTAATACACCTAACCACTGGCATGCTCCATATGCAAATATACTGAACGTTTTTTTTGCAACTGTGAGCTGCAATAGTTATTTTCTTTTGCATGTATTTCATAACAGATTAAAGTTTATTAAATAATTTTTTCTGAGAATGTGTTGCTTTGTACAATTGGTAGGAAAAGCCATCTGTCATCAATGTCAGATTTAACAGCTGTTAGACATTTAAATCCTCTTTTTGAGGATGCTTTGTCTTCTGAAGAGAAAGAGAAAATTGCCAAGGAGCTCTCTGATGCTAAATGTTTTGTCCGAGGTAAGTTTGTTACAAATCAAACTTGCTCCCTAATGCTTGTCAAACATTAATAAGCACATACAGCTAACCACAACATTTCAGATTCTCACCATGACATGGAAACAAACAGTCAAGATTTTCACAGCAGTGGGTTGATCGAATACCTGTGCAGATACGGAGGTCATGTATGGTGGGAACATTTTTCAAGATCTCTTCTTCAATTAGGTTAGATTTTGTAAGATTTTACTTGAAGGAGCAATGATGTAATGTAGAAACATGGGATTTTGTTATGGTGATTAAGTCATTAATTCATAGTGATTTTTTACATACCTTAGCAATAATTTTAGCTTGGTTTTGAAATGCAAATTAAAAAATTTACTTAATTTTTTTAACACATGCCCTGATATTTTTTTGATAACATTGATGTTAATTTGAGAATTGTAATGCAATCTTTTGTGTATGCTACATGTAACTCCGATTTAAAGAAAATTTACCGTAACATTGTCAAAAATGAATATTGTGAAAGTCATGATAAAATTGTTGGAAGTGTCATGCAGGACATCAGATATACTATGTTTATATTGTTGTCCCCAATGTCATTCTGAACAACTTCCAGTATCTGGTTTTACTCTATGGCAGTGGTTGTCCACCTAGGGTGTGTAGCCTGCAGGGAGGTTGTGAACCATTTTTGGAGGTGTTGCTAGTAGATATTTTATATACACAGATGTGTTACCTTCGTTTTATTAAAGTTTTAGATGGGGGTTAAAGGGTTGAAAACCACTGCTCTAGGGGTTCCATGTTGTCATTAATGGTGAAGAAACAACAGAAGTCAGGTGAGTAGTCACATTTCCACCTAGAAGAAACCTAACTGGCTTGTTGTTTGTGGTGATAAAACAGCTCTTGGGCAGTGCCATGTGCCAATTTGGTGATAGTTTCCCTTGGCTTGTAGTTGGTATAGTCTCAGTCAGTGTTGCCAACCTTGCGGTTTTCTTGCGAATTTGGGCTTGTTTTTTTCTGGAGTTGCGGGTTTTTTTGAAGGCTTGCGGTTGCTTGTTTTTGGGCTTGTTGCAATTGAAATTTGCTTGCTTTTTACAGATTTCTGTTTTGCGGATTGCTTTTTTTTTCAAATTTTATGGCAGTGTTGCTGTTGCAATTTACTGCTAAAGGCATATTAGGCTTGTTTTTATGAAAAGTTGCTCATTTTGGGCTTGTTTTTTTGGATTTGCCTCCCTGCTTTGTTATTTAATTTTCTTGCTGATTTTTTGTTTTGTTTGATTTTCATGCCAACGCATGTTGGGCTTGTTTTTCGGTTAAATTACCTGTTTTTGGCTTGTTTTTCAAATTTACTTGCTTGTTTTTGCAAAATAACCTGGCATCACTGGTCCCAGTGATTGTGTTGGTTATTAAAGTCTACTGTATAGTGTAATAGCTGATAGAAACATTTTTTGTCCACACCAAATTTCCTCAACTAAATTTGATGCACTCTTTTGTGCACATAGGTATACTCTATTCATCTGTAAAGTTGCTTCATGTTCTGTGATTGTTTGTTTTTTGTATTTGATTTCCAACTCTTGATTTTCTTAACACTATGCAAAAAGTTATAAACGGGGCTGGTTGATTAGATGACTGCCATAGTTCTTCACCAATCCTATGTAACACAGTGACACTCGTGTTTACACTATTCATTTATTTTGCCATTTTGTTTTCATTTACTCTGATTTCCACTGACAATTGGTTCCTTGTTGTGCGATGGCTCTCAGTATTGTTTCTGTTTAATAACTGAGTCATATGAAAAGATAATAAACTTGAAAGTTGACCAGATTTTATCATTTGTGTGACAGCACAATGTCAAGCCTGTCCTTTGGTAGCAGTTGTAATAAATATTTGCGCTTTGTCATTAGTGCACCTTAAACATTCAGACATAGGATGGCAATGGTTTTGCTGAAAAGACAGGTTATCATTATCATTTGAGAGAGTCAGCAGCATAGCTTATTTTTCCAACCTGTCCAGCTCCAAGAGATAAGTTCACGATTGTTGATATTCTGCATGAGAAATAGTTTTGTGTTTATCAGGATCTGCTGGTTGTAGGCCGGTTGCAGACAGGTATCTTGTCATGAGCTTTGCCAACGTGGGTTGCCCTGAGTTGGTATTGCCTGTCTGTCAGTATGCCTGGTGCCTGCACACAAGGACAATGTGCTGAGTGAGAAATACAGAAAAATATCATTCATACCCTGTTTTGGGTAATGCTTTTGATATCGCATGAGGCTAGTGAAGGGTCATGTTTCAAGTCTTGCATTCACATGCCTAGATAAAAAGCCCTACACCAAAGATTTTTTAGATAAATGGCATATTATGTTTCAATTATTTTTATGAACAATATAGCATGTTTTCTGCAAAAATGCTTGGACTTTTATTCTGCTTATTACATTTTAGATGTTTTTGCAGGAAAATTTCAGCTAGATTCGATTTTCCGAAGGGCTTTTTACACCAAAAGCATTGACCAAAACTTGTTGTGGGTCATTCATAACTGGAAGGTTTTACTGTCCTGGGAAAATATATTCAAGGAGTTGGATCATCTGTTTGTAAAGTGGTAAGTATATCTAACGTTGTAAGTTTTAGTATGTAAAGTGTAGAAATCAAACATGCAAAACCACGGTTTATGCCCTAAACTGTACAATGTCAGATGGAAGTTCTTTGCATAGATTCTAAGGTTTTGTTTACTTTACATTTTTTGGTTTTCTTCAAGTTGTCTTTTTGACATTGTGGAGTTTGCTAGCTTGTTGCAAGTTTTTCCCTGATAAATTGCATTTTTACCTGTGATATTTCCTTGTGCTGATTTTTTTCTCAATTTTTGTACCCAAATCTTCAAACTTCTTTTTGCTTCTTTTTAAGGTTTTCAGCTTTTTTATTTGTTTAAAACTACATAAGTTTGAAACCTTGCACCTGTGCTTGCTGCTAAGGCAACCTGCTCATAAAACGGGCATATTTTTGGTTAAACATCACTTTAGCTCCACTCAGACAACAGTATTGTAGGAGTTTTGCTAAAATGTAACCCCTATTACTGCTTGTGTACTTCAGGTTTCTGCATTGTTATTTTTTTGGTTCACAAAACCATGTTTTGTCACATGTTCACTGACTATAATGGCTTTGAAGTCGTTATGTGACTCACAAAGCTGGTTGGAGGCTCAACAATCAGTTGTCACCATGGGCGCAATTTTGTTGTAAAGGTGTGAAACCAATATAGTCATCGGGTCGATGCAGAAGTGTCGTTTTATATACACACATTTGTAGAGGTGTTTTGACAGCAACACTAATCACGCTTTGTTTTATCCTTGCAGATGATTTACGTATTAATATACTTAAATTTGTTGCTGGACATTGTGCTGTAGTTCAGCCTGCTTCCATTAATATCGTATTTGGATACAAACAAGCACAGCAATATAGTAGAAAACGTCAATTGGCTTTTATCAGAGCTGTCAGTTGGAGTGCACAAAATGCTGAATCGCATTGGTCGCACTTGCATATCACTCTTACACTAGAACACTTCAACGTTCATGCATTTTATAAGAAGTGTGGGTTGCAACCCGATTTGATGTCTTGTTCAAGTCGCTTAACGTTAAAAAGACGATGAGTATTTTTCTTGCACATTTCCGTTTTTTGAAAAAGCTACCAATCTTTTTAATGATACTGGGCATCATGCATGCAGCCCCACCCCTACCAAAATCTCCATTGATATCCTCTTACCAGCAGGAAAAACATTTGGCCGAAAATTAGCGTAGCGTACTTCACAAAATGATTTCAATCTATATTTACTGTTGGTGGATGGAGGATGCATCCTTTCAATCTCCCCCTGTTGGCCCCTGCATACATGCCCACACAGAGTTGTAAAAGGGCCTCATTTTGAAGCCTGAACCCGGCCGGAGCCCGAAATCACAAACCCGAACCCGGCTAGTGCCTGACATTTATTTTTGAAGCCCGATTGAGGCCCGAAAGCCAAATTTACCGAGGGAGTTAAGATATGCGCAACTGCGGAGTAACAAAAAACGTTGTGTTCGGGTGTAGCTGCAGGTACACGGTTTATCACACCCAAAATAACAATCACCTTGATCAAAACATTGGCATAATCTGGCACAAACGTAGCATGTTAGTAACGATAATACTGCGGAATATAATGTTTCTCAAGAAAAAATGAAACTATCACGAAACTATCCACGATGGCGCTATAGGCATGACAAGCCGGCTTGTAGGCTTCTTAAAACAAGCCAAGAATCGCGTGAGTAATTGATCTCTTTGAGGCAAACCCATCGCGTGCTAATTTCCTCACCGCTGTCGCATTCTCAGGAGTGTGAGACTAATCCGAGCAGAGAAGAAACTAACGCACGTGTGTTTTCAAACGGAATTAGCTGGAAAAAACTCACAATCACTTCACTCACAGAAGTTACCGCGATGAGCACAACAAATCTGCATCACGAAATAAAAAAATCGTTACCGGTACTCCTAACGCTATAAAAAAGTTTTGTATGCAGGCCCGAAATCAGCCCGAAATATTTTGACGAACTTAAGACCGAGCCCAGCCCGATCCAAAAATCCCGGCCTGACTTACAACTCTGCACCATGTCAAAAGTTTCATTCTAAGAGTTCTACTCTACTTGCATAACGACACCAAAATATATTCAAGTTGTTGTCTTCAAGTTGTCTTTTTGAGATTAAATCAAAATGCACAACGGTGAATTGGGAAAAAAGTACCAAGTTTCACCTTTAACACGAAAAGAATGTCCAACAAAACTAGGTGTGATGTATCTATAAAGCAAATGTTTCGCACTTGGATGAAAACGTTGCGGCATTGTGGGTTTGGTTAAACTCAAGTAAATGAGATGACTTACGAACCAATGCATTCAGCACAAGCATAAAGTGTAACAGTAACGGAAAAAATATTTTTTGTATTTGTTGGTCACCATTATCGCGATATTACAAGAAGTGAGGATAAATGTATATTTTATCCATGTTTCCGAGACAGGTCCCTACGTTTTGAGCTGTAGGTCAATATACAACTTGGCAAATAGGCCTACTGTAGGCTACTTCTCCAACATTTTGATTGAAATCCTGTTCACCAATAGTTGAAAACAGTCTTTTGCAGAACTACGTCTCCACAATAGTGCTGCTTTTTTGTCTTCGGCAAAAGCTTCGCCGAGATTTGCCTGAAAATCTAACTTTCAAACATATACACTAGCATCATTAAATTATACGCTGTCTGTTTCTGAATACGTGACACCCAACGTTAAAGCATATCCCGTTAAATTTCTGCACGAAACAAATAATGGCTGTACTGTGGTCTCTCACATGTGCAGCTGTAATACTCTTACTGTTACAAGAAAATAACCTTTCATGGTCGCAAGAAACTTGAAAAACGCTAAAAATTATTTTAACGAAGCTAAAATTTATAAACTAACAGAATCAGTGATACCACACCAAATTCTGTTTCAACATGAACTTGGCTATGTGTAACCTACCATCTAACATGAAATGCTCTTCACACAAAACGTGACAACATCACTTGTTTTGAAACCTCTCCAAATACAAAAGTTAAAGAGAAAAAAGTTTGATGGACATAGCATATTATATCCCCCCACTTGAAAAATTGGGGGGGAAACGTCCCCCGTGTCCGCCACCAAATTGCGCCCATGGTTGTCACGTCACATAACGCTATCAAGTGAACGCATTTTCCCGAGCCAGTTGTTGCAGATGGTGCAGACATACCTGACATTCGCTGGTGCATGTATATTTCTGCGAAACAACTAACTATCAAACCAATTTATTAACCAAGCTGGTGACGAGTGGTGCAATATGCAAACGCACGCCGTACTAGCTATATTTACCAACTTACATTATTTACTTAACGAACTGAAAGCATGTGCACTGATCATGCGCAATACCACAAGTGCTCGAACAGTTCGCCCAACAACTAACCTAAAATTGCGGCGTTTCCTGTTTCGTTGTATCAGTCATAAGAAAAAAAAATACCAGAACAAAACGTTCAAAACATATTTTGTCGTTTTGAATGAAGCAGTATGAACCACTCCAGTTGTTTCTAGGTTTTACCCCAAACAGGCTACTAGTACCCATTGTGCATGTTCAGGCAAAATTAGACAAGTCCAGAGTTCTCACGCGCTGTATGAAAAGTGTTAAAAGAAGTGTTGAATTGTAAAATCGGTTTTCAAGACCTCACAAAAGTGTTAAATTTGGCCAAAATTCAGATAAATTATTGAAAACGTGTGGAAATTCCAAATTCAGCCGATTGTTTATTCCCATTTTTTTCTTTACCGCTGATGACAGTTATGCAGATGTTTTTTGCAGTGTTCCATGAATAAAGCTTGAAAAATGACTGTAAGTGGTGGTATTGAAATTTTCCCATTTAATATTGAAACGGTATTGAAAAAGTATGGAAAATGGATTTTGAAAATGTGTTAGAACCCTGCAAGTCTCTTGCCAGTTATCACAGAATGCGTGGTTCAAAGAATTGTCAAACAATGTTTGCAAATGAGAACAAATTTTAGTGGATGTTTACTCTGCCTCAGGATAAAAGCTGTGTGTTTTTGAGGCAATTTGCCGACAATAATGATTAGTCAGTGGTGCACCAACTTTCGCCGCAATAGCAGTTCGTTTCAAACGCAAGCAAAGCCCATATGTGTCTTTAGAGATTAAGTCACAGTTCAGTTCAACGCAAAGAGTCTTGACTAAGAGAGTCTTGCGCAAGGTTTTGTAGCGTCTTTGCGCAAGGTTTTGTAGCTTAAGCATAAACGTTAAGCGCGTAACACATGTGCCGACTCACAAAATTCTGAAAATTCCGAGCCATGGGCGTCGAAACGATTTTTTCCAGTAGGGGCCACTAGAAGATTTTTCCAAAATTTTTCTGGGGGAGCAAAAGTGGTGAAATTTGTTTTTCCCACTCGAAACTAAGAAAACAACCTTTCTTGCTAAAATTTTCAAAATACAAGGCAATTCCCTTCCCCCTTTCCGACGCCGTGATCTTGAAACAGTTTGAAGATGTGTGGCATCTGAATCTGCAACGCTGCTACCTGCTTTGGTGTAGGTAGCGTGATTAAAAGGATGATGTAGTTCAAAATGTTGAAAATGTATTTACATGGCTGATAACGTTGGGAACGTTTATAAGCCAAACCTTTAGCTTCTCTACCGCTTTCCGGCAGGCCTTCAACCAACCGCGAGCGTCTAGCCAAGTTTGCTTGTTATGTTGCAACTTCTGAAGCAAATTCGGATGTGATTCAAGGAGCCATCACGGTGCTGCAGGACAAGTTGAGAAAAAATGCAACGCAGGTATTGTGAAACTGCTCATGACGGGTTGACGTAGGGTACTTCTATGTTGGACTGAATTGGATGTTATTCTTGTGATTGGGTGTTTCTCTGGGTTATGCAGTTGATTTACGCCAGGGTGATCACCAGGTGACGAAATACCGGTTGAAACCGGTTGCAGATCGCGTATTTTGTGTTCAAAGTTAACAATTTGACCTTTTTGCGTTTTAAAATTTGCTTGCATAAGGTGGTGGTTTAACGGTTCTGACGTTTTTGTTGGGAGAGACGTATTTAATGCACTGAGATAATTTCTTGGCAAAATTAAACCTCGATTCAGTGCACAAATTCAGATCTCTAGTCAATGCTTTTTTTAACAAAAATCTCTTATCGCACTTTACTGGGACGATTAGAATAAATTTGTTTTGGTAAGAAGAAAAACGGCCAAGATTCCCTTACAGCTGGTAAATATCGACTCTGATGTTGACGTGGCCTTAGCTTTCTTGCAGTCGCATGCGTCTTTGTCGCTGCTGAAGTGATTTTGCAGCGTGATATCAAGTTGCAGTTTCTCTGTTGGCGTCGCAACGAAGGTTTACTTTACCGTTCGCAAAGTTAGGGAATGTTAGCGTTGTGCGATACCAGGCAGATTTCCTGTAATGCCGGGAGTTGGTCCAGCAGCAGTTGCGACCAGGCCTAGCTTTAGGCGGGGGTTTGCTGTAGCGCGCGACTGGATAAATGGTCACGTGATTTCTGTGCGGGAAAGCGCGAAACGGCAATGCGCGCGGAACGGAAACCTGGAAGTTCGACCAACTGACGATCAGGGTTGCCAGTTTGGCATTTTTAATACCAAATTCCAGAAATTTGGCCTTATCCAAACTAGTTTGGCATAAGAAAATGCTGCTTGGCGTGTGCATGAGAGCTAGGCATGTTTTTGCCTTTTTTACTGGTTTTGGTACAAAAACAAACCCTGTTTGACATTTTAAAATCGTGTCTGCTTTGACCTTAAACCTTTAGATTTTTTCATCCCCTTTGGCATGTATTGAAGCTATATGGCATATTTTGCATAGCGATTTGGTGTATATGGTCCATGTGAACCTGGAAAACCTGATGTTGTGCCTGCGGGTTCTCTGTAACCTAGTTTTTTTGGTCATAGATGACTGATTTTTTTTCAAATGACCGACATAAATTAAGTCAATTCGGTTATAATGTCCGCAAATACAGACTAGTGGATACTGTTACGGCGAGTTTTAATACTATTAGCGGACAAATGACCGAAATGCCTCAGCGAAAAAAAACAAGTCTATGACCGCATTTTGTAGATTGATAGTTTGATGAATTGTGACATATCTAATATCCCAAACGCTTGTGTACCAAATTCAAAGTATATAATTAAAAACTACGACATGGTGCATGTTGGATTTTCATAACCTGTATTTTATTGTTTCAAAATATTTATAAGTACTTTTATCAAGCATTTTCTATAAAAGGAGATGGTACTTTTGGAGATTACCTATTATTTATTTATATGCAATAGTTCTAGGCTTAGTTCCATAGCAACATTGCATTTTGCCGTTACTTATTTGGGTAATTCAAAACGGAAGCCATCAGCCTGCTTCCGTTTGTTTGGCATTTTTTGGACCTATTTGGTACATTTTGAGCAGCGATTTATCATTTTTGGTCCGTCAGGACCTGGCAACTCTGGTGACAAGTTTGATGGAATCGATATCAAATGAATTTGTGCTGAGAAGTTGATATTTCACTCGAATACACAACTGCGAATAACATTCTCGCATTCCCCTGTTAATGCATCGTAGTACTGAATCGGCGTGAGGTTGGCCACTGCCTTTATCTGTAAGTATGGACGTTTCATCCTGAGGCGACAAGTTACAACGCAGGACTTAAGGAAGGTTATTTAAACTCAGCTGCTTGATGTCACGGTTTTGCACTTGCAACCTATTTTCGAGAATTGCTGTTTCCGCTTGGATCCATTAGGCAGAGAGCGGCGTTTCCTTTGACGAACGTATTTTCTGTTGTTTTTTCATCGTGAATAACGTGGTGTCATGTGTTGTGGTGGATGAGTCAGTGCTGCGTACGAAATTTTTGCGTTCGTGCTCGAGTGCAGCTGGCCAAGGATGTTGTTGATTAGGATGAATTTGTCAATATGATTGGCTAAATACATTGGTTTTGTATAAATTTTTGTTTCGCAGCAACCTGACCACGTTGCTATTTGCATTGCGCTGCATGTGTTTTTGTAAGACTTGTTTCAGTATTTCACGTGTTAAATAAGTCGTGGACTAAACCTTCATTCGCTGGTTAGAGAACGCCTCGAACGTCCATTAAAAAAATGTAGTCGCCGTAAACAATGCAACACAGTGTAAACGGTTCAGTTGTTGTATACTTGACCTACTTACCAATAGGCCGTTTCCATCAGCAATGCGGCATGTGGTTTGACCTCAGCATAGGTGTACGGCAATTTTTAAGTTGAAAGATATCATTTCTCACGTCAGCTTTATGTTTTCCTTACGACTCTTCGTTCATTTCCCGAAATGTGAAGAATTTCTCTAGTACTAAAACTGTGGTGAAGAGCAAAAAACAAAACGTTGTAGATCAGCAAAAAGCTTCAAACCTTAGTGTCTCATCATCTAAGATCGTCCCAATTCTTTTCATCTTCTTTCACGTAGTTGGTGTCACGGATACAATTGCCCTGAGTTTTTAATCCTGAAAACGCATTTATGCTCGAAACATTTACTAACTCTGTCCTAATTCGACAGATTTTTACACATTTCAAACATCTAGGGCAGCGTGGTCCAACTACAGGCCCGTGGCCTTCGGACATAATTTTTATGGCCCGCGAGCTTTTTTAGTATTGATTTAATGTTGTGTGTATGTTGCAGTACATAATTTTGATTAAAACAAGTTCAACAACTTTCATTGAAAATGTGCAATAATAACGGCGTAAGACTCGGGGGTTCTCAACTTTTTCAAGCATGTGACCCAATTAATAAACATACATAGGGTCCGTTGCCCAACGGCTGTACAACTTCTCCATAGCCGTCCACATTCGGATTCACTATTATTTTTCAACTTTTCTCTAAGTATTGATTGGTGGGCCCACTACAGTGGCCAGTGGGCCCCCTTCAGCTAATTATTTTACCCCCTTGCTCAAACCTCTAGCTACACCATTGGCCGTAGGGCGTGCAGACGGGGCGACGGTCTCGGGCATTCAAGGCAGGGAGTATCCAATGAGTGAAATTATGAAAATTACATTTTATTAAAATGCTGTAACTAGATTCTTCTTCGTATTGTAAGGCTACTAACACATGCTGCATGGGTGAAATATTTCGAAACATGTTTTTTCATCAAGACTACTTTTTACGTATTTCAAATGCCTGTATTCCTCACATTCCTCAATACTAGAATTTGATAGGGGGAGAATACAGTCAAGCAGTTGCACAGGGCATCATCAGATCTCTGAACGCCCTTGCCAGGACAAGAAAAGACCCCTCGAAAGCTCTTCCCTGACCCGCTAGTGAGCCATGGCCCACATGTCGAGAAACCCTGGACAAGATTGTAGAGAGCATCTGGAAATTAGTCAGCAAAGGTAGACTTCGCAAAATGCGCTTTAAGTTTGGAAGCACATACGCGTGCGAGAGTATCCTACCTTTTCTACTATAAAGCGAGTCAAATCTGCAAACAGAAATTGAATGGCAGACGAAAAACTGGGCAATAGTCACCGACTTGCTCTACCAACGTTGGTATTCATATAGATATATATATATAGGAGCGATAGTGTCAGAGAAGCCTCGACCGCAGGCACCCCACTGATAGAGATTTGTAATGAATTGCTTTTTAATGTTGTGTGGTCTCACTTACTTTCCCATTTTTAGTTTCACATGTTGCGATTCTGTTGTTTTACACATCATTTGTGGGGAGTGGCTCGCAAGTTGTCACATTTTTGTAAAATGTCCCGTAAGTTACAAGTAGTTGGACGCTGATCTAGGGGATTGCAGACCCCCTTGCCGCATGCCTACGAACCTCATAAATATTTGTAAGTTCTCATCGTCGCTATGGCACGTTATATGAAACAGGTACATGCGTTTATTTTTTCAAATGGCTCTAAATTAGAAATCAATCATTTGTTGTTTCAGGACACATGCTAGTGAAAACATTGTCAGATACCATTCGGAAACTCTTTTGGAGATTTTGCAGTATCGTAGGTGTATCAAAATCGTTAAAATATGAAAAAATATTTAGCGATATATTTAAAAATTTGCTAGTTGGTCTTACCACGCAGATCCTATGTTTTTCTTCAGATGCAAACCATCGCAGATCCGAAAAGGTTGATTTTGCTTCAGCCGATGCTGACGTCGATTTTGACGAAACGCGATTATTCGAACATCGCCCGTGATCTGTATGAATTGCGAAGAATAAATGAAGGTATGTTGCTACTTCACTAAGTATTCACTGAAGAACAATTGTTTCACCATGTCTAAAAATTCGCGGTAGACGTGCTATGGTGCTTGGACAATCGTCCTGTTAGGTTCTGTTAGTTTTTGACAAGAGGTGCGTTACACTCTGGATCAATTTAATGGTTTTGTGAAACGGTGACCGTGTTCACTTGCCTCCAAAGAAACGCAGCTATAAAGGAGATTTTCTGACGTTTGTTTTTACAAATGTTAATGATTAGGTTTGACCGCTTGATAGCAAAAACACAGTGTCAGTTTTTCCATTGATTATGTTTTTGATGGACATGTAAATGCAAATTATAACGTCATTTTTGTGTTGCGTTATTATTAATTGATTGCAAGCAGTAAATATTCGATTTTTTAAAGGGGTAAATTCATTCCATCGGGTTCTTTTTAGGGGTAACAATTAAGAACCACTGGTATAGCTGATCAGGTGCCGTGTTAAATTTCCGATTCCACCTGGGTCTTTGATCGCGCATTGCGCCTAAAGACGCAGATACTTTGTGCTTCTTGCGTTTCTTTCAAATATTGCTGCATTGATTTAATATCTCCGTGGTTACTGCTACTTTTTTCATACATTGGAAACCGGATCGCTTGCAGAACATCAAGAAGTGCTCCCGTTGGGCTGTTCTGTTTTGTTTCAGCTGACCTGTTCGTTTTCAATGTTTATTTCGCAGTAGATACTGATTCTGGGAGAAAAGACCACAGGTGCTTGCAATAACCAAGAAACCGATACATTGGCGTCCAAGAAATGTAATCAAATGCACGACATTTGCAAAAAAATGCGAAAAAGCAAGAACGGCATATGAAAACTTCTCAATGCACACTTCCAGCAAATACAACGCCTCGCTGTTTCTCACCATTTTGAAAGAAATTATTTTGTTTTATTGGCAAAATTTATCTTGCTTTATTCTCTCAATATAGCTGGTCTGGTTATCGCCGAGAACATGTTCGCAAAAGCGTAATTTTTTTCGTCAAAAATGTAAGTTCGAACTTCAAAGCTAAGAGTCTAGATTAGTTTCAATAACACTGCTGCTCTCATGGCGTAGTGCTGTTTGACGACCACCGAAGTCTATTATCCGGACCGTGTCACTTAAACTCTCGGGTTCATCTTCTGCTGCTAAAGGTTTTCCTGCTTGATGCGATAAGTATAAGACGAGACATTTTTTTGCTAGTCGACATTGCCGGCTTATGTCCTCGACGTTTTTCAGCGCATTCCACAAAGATGATCAAGTTCGTTGGTTTGCACTGTCCCAAGGTTTTGTCGTCGGTACTTAGGAACGTAGGATTACACGGAGATTTTGTGAACCTTTTCACGACTGAGACTTCTGTCAGAGGTTTGTTTGATTGCGACAAAAACCAAATACTTGCATTGTGTTCAGGGGTTCCGAGCCAGAAATTTTTTTATTGACTCCGGAGCTCAAAATGTTTTGGTTAACTCCGCATCCGAGCGGCTAGAATTTTGCGAACTCCGTGATTTTGAACTCCGACTCGAGGATACAAAAGTTTTTTGTTTTTTTTTAATTATTTTTATTAGCACTCTGTGAAACCTGCTCATTTTCAGCACAGTTTGGTGAAATCGAAATCGATTAGATCTTTCCAAACTCAGAAGTTGCAAACCTGCAATTATGAAGCATTGCCAGACGTGTGTCGATGAATACGCAAATGTATGTACACTTGCACACATACGTGGGCGTCGGAAAGGGAGGGCAGAGCCCGCCCCTGGATTTTGAAATTTGACATTTTCCCATCAAAGTTTTCGCAAGACTCTGCGTAGTCCCCGGAGTGGGTAAAATTGAAATTTCGCCACTTTTGTCCCCGCTGCAAAAATCGTTTTGGCCACCCCTGGAAAAGCCGCTATTGGCCCCTCCCTGGAACAAGTCCTTCCGACACGGGAGTGAAAACGGTTTCCAAAGTATGAGCCGTTTAGTTACAAAAATCTTTTGTTGCAGCGAACGCCGAACCGAAAAGAACCGAAAAGCACGCGCTTCATTTTGGTTTTGATATACCGATAAACTGTCATCTGTGTCGACTGTCATTGTAGTGTTGACTAACCACCTGATTTTATACAGAAGCATGTTTGGAAATTGAAACTGCAGAAATGGATCAAGAGAATGTTGTATCTGAGAGTATCTTATTCGCAAGACTTTACCAAGCTCTGACAGAGGATGCTAAACAGGGCTGGGAGGAAGACTTGGTTCAAGTTTTAGAAAACATTTTAGGTATGACAATACTGTATGCACAAAAGTGTCAATGTTGCGATGTTGCTTCTCTGGCGATTTTTTAGGCATTTTTTGTAAGCTTGGATGAATATATTTTTAATGGTGTGTTTTTGATAAATATGTAGCTGAAATGTCGTTGTTTTTATCCAGGTTTAAGAAGGATGATTTGATCTTGTGCAGTCGATGATTTTGAAGCAACGCTTGCAAGACAAAAACTTTTGTCAATCCATTAATTCGTACTTTTGAGGACTTTCGCCGTAATTGGGTTTCGCAGTGTATTTCTGCGAAAACGATTAACTCGTTTTTGTTTCCTTTTGACAAGTTCCGAATATTTGAAGGGTGTCCTTTTGTTTTGTCCTGCAGTAAAACCAAGAGTAGAAATAACGTAGAACTGCTGCTGCATGGTGACCCGTTTGTACCACAAAGTTTTTGTTATGTTAAAAAACATTGCTGCAAACATTTTTTCGCAGAAATATCTTCAATTTTGAAAAAAAATTAATCGACAAATTCTTTAAAACTAAGAAAACTGTTTACTCCAACAGTTTTTTTAAGGAAAATGTTAGGTACCCGTTATGGACCTGTAGGGGCCCGAAAAATTTCCGACTAAATTTCATGTAATTAGAGGTGCGGGTATGGAATAAAGCGATTCTGCACAAAAATACAGAACTGTTCTTTATGCGTAGGAAGAGATTTCGCTCAAATCATTGACGCATGTTTTCATCTGGAATCAAAGAAAAAGATACTTTTGTCAATCGCTGGAAACTGGAACCTTTATCTTCTACGAAGGCACCGCGTTGTCTCTACGTGCAGTGCGTTGTTTGACATCAGGTAATTCATCTACATTTACATAGAAACGTAACGTGGTGTACGAGCTCTAATAGAAAGTCAGTTGTGAAGACATTGCTAACAAATAATTCTTGCTGTACACAGATTTACGTTACCATCTTCTGGATCGGCTTGCAATAGTGTCAATGCTAGTTTGAATATAACACCGTGTCAATATTGCTTTGCCTATCCTCTTTTCTTCTGTGCCAGGTTTCCCACCGATGAGACGTGGTTGCAACATTTGATGAAGCACGTAATAGAAAAAGAAATGCAGGAAACAACGCAGGAAGTGCTGGGATTCACACTGCAACAAATACTAACTTTGCCAGAAGACAGCTTGGAAAACGCATCTCGCAGCGACGCAGAGGACATGCGCTCCGATTCGAATCATTCGTCGTTGAACCGGAGCGATGGACGAACACGGGCAAGAGATCTTGGCAGCGACATAAAACATGACGATCCAGCTTCAGCCACGCAGGTTTCCATTCATTATATTCAGCTGAAGTGTTCGCGGCAGGGCTTTCTTATCAAAGATTTTTAACATTCGGTGGTTTTCGCTGCACCAGCCGTTTATTGCTGTGTAGTGCGGATAATTTATATCATTTCATTTGCATTTCATATTATGGAGTATCGCATGTCAAACTTCATATTGTTCTAATTTTTATGATCTTTTTCGATATCTTTGTATTTGGCAAATGTTTTTCGTAAATTGTTCAAACTTTCCAATTGTAGCTTTTCGCACGCACGTTTCTGTTTTATTGCTTGTCATCTTCCATCAAGACTACTCCTGCAGTGCCATTGCAACCTACTTTTTATTGCTTAGTATTTGAGGCTGAAATGTTATGTGTGTTAAATTACCTCACCTGTTATGACAACTGCTTGTATGGTAAACTAGTGTGGTTTCGCTGGAGCGTAAAAAGAATCCTGGGTTTCTTTGATTTCAAACCTTGATTTTCTAGAAACTCTCTCTTTTGAAAAGCCAGAAATTCAAACAAGACCTGTAATTTGCAAGGTGGAATGCTCATATCTAAATACACAACTGTTTAAACCAGGGCTGCAGAGCCGGAACCCAAGCAATTTTGGATGGTTGGAGCCGGAACTGGAGCCAAAAAAATTTAGATTGTGAAGCCGGAACCTGAGATTTGGGTTCCCGTTCAACAATCATAGTTTGTGGGGCAAGCGAGTTGTTTAAATAATACAGTGGTTTTTGGTTTTTGTTGGACTACATCGTTCTGGAGCCGAAGCCAAAAACTTTTGGAGGTTAGAGCCGGAGTCACAAAATTTAGATGCCGGAGCCGAACCTGGAGCCGAAACCCGGAACCGAACCTGGATACCTGGAGCCGGAGCCGAATTTTGAGTTCCTGCTCCACAGCCCTGGTTTAAACAGCTTCAACTGTTTCTGCTATACTGACTGTTGGTACGTCTTGTATGAGCGGTCGTTAACTTTGCTTGCAAGGAGTTGTTTGGGTGATTGTACGGCTTGTCTTCATTCTGTTTTCTGGTGCACTTTCCGTAGAAGTTGATTGATGCTGTTTTTCGCATTGGGTTGAATATATTGAAAAGATTGACTACGTTTACGTTGAATTGAATAACGTTTTTTGCTATCTATCTGCTTGTTTCAGGAATCAAAAAGATTCGGCAGTGTCTCATCATATTCTCATCCATACCGTTGGTCGAATGAGGTAAGAGACAACCTGTATTTAATGTTGACAGCCAGACACGTTTGAAGTTACAGATGAGGGTTATTCAGCACTTTACTTTGTATTGCGACACAATAAGCAAACTTTCTTCAAGAATGTGTTTAAATGTTCAAGAAACCTAAAACTAGTCTAATGTTGTTTGCTATTGAGAAACCTAGCAAGTGAATGTCGGTTTACAAAAATTACAGGATGTTCCAAAAATTATTATTAATTCACAGAAAACACTGTTTTCTATTCTACTGGTATTAAATTTTTTTCAACTGATCGCAAACTTGGCAGCATATGCAGAAACAACACAAAATTATGTTTCATGATTTTATTTTTTGAGGTATAGAAAAAATATAGAAATGCCACACACACTTAAAATGCGTTTCTGTGTGAGAGCATGCTCGAACAGTCGAACAACGCTGACAGCGTGCATTTATGTGCAAGAGAATTTGATAACAAACCACCAGCTCCAGCGAAAGTTCGGAAACAGCCCAAAAAAACAAAGAGGAAGGCTGTTTTTGCAAAAGTATGTCACCGCAAGCAACATCGGAAGAGATAATTGAGAAAGTTCAAGCGGGAAGCAATTGTGCGAAGCCCGATGTTTGGGTTAAATAAACTGCATAACAATACCAAATGTTTGGAACACTCTGTACAATGAATTACAATAAAGACGAACCGGAACACCCATGACTTGCTTCGGGTGGATTTGTGGCGATTAAATTGTACACCTCCTTTCCTATTCAAGAATTGTCTGTGATGTTCGCTACGTCATACGACCTTTGACGTTTCGCCGTCAAGAGTTGCCTGTGACGCGTTTGCGACAACTATTTATGAAACGCAAGAATAGGCGGTTAATTGCGGCTTCGCCAGCAAGCGTGGTGATGCCGTCGCGCCAATTCGAAGTAACCGCTCAGCGGTGTAACCCGTCAACAGTTCAAGACTAATCCAATGATGCACTTCTCGTGTTAACGTCACCAACACTTCCTTGTAGAATGCGCAGCAGACAATGTCAACCAACCGTGAAGACTTTCTTATTTTGGGAATGCTTCCTTTCAAAGAAGATGGCTATCGTTCAATAACCCAAAAATCAATGATTTTAAGTAAAAATAACGGGATTATTAATAAACCAGTCGCCACCAATCGTTAAATGAAGTGTAAAAGAAAAACGTTGCACAAAAGATCACGCAGACGACGCACGCGCAGAAAAAGCGGTCGAGCGTGATAGTCGATCATTAAGCAGGGACCAATGTTTCTGAGTCAAACGTTAAAGATTAAGAATGGCGTGAAAGTAGTTTCTACATTTACCGAGGACGGTTCTCTTGAACCACGAACGATCAGGCCATTTATAGGTAATGCAAGTCGTCAGGGAAGGCCGGGATTTCCGATTCACCAAGGTTGGCAACATGTTCTGTGCACTTGTTGCTGTGCGAAGTACCGCGTGTATCTTTTAGCTTTTGGAACTTTTGTGTTTTTGAATTATGTGCCTGAGGTGTCGCCGACTCTGGCTGATATGCGTGTCACCACAAGAACATGTTTACTTCTACGTGACGCCTGAGCATTTCAAACGAAGTACGGACCGGTTTGACCCTGGCATTATTTTGCGGACCGGCTCTCAATAAAATAACGAAGGTTTAGCGCATGGAAAAAATAACGGATTTTATGTGTTTTCAGAAAAAAGTGATAAATTTTGTGGGCATTTTTGACTGCAAAAGTTTTCTAATTGTTGAAAAAGAAATTGATATTTTTGCACTAGCCTAACGGTTCAAACAGTCTTGGAATCGTGAAACCTAGCCCTAAGCCAACTATAGGATTCTCCACAGAGAGGGAAACACGGCGAGTTTATCAAAAAAATAGTTTGCGATAATTTCGAGCAATTTGGACTTCGTTCTGCATGGCCCGGTAGCAATTTCCTCACGTACCGGCACCGGGCCGCGGCGCGGTGGTTGCTGACCCCAAAGCACATTGTCGCTCATTGAGCGGAAAGATGGCTTTGGTGTTAATTGTATGTTCCTTCGTAATAACCGTCTTTGTGATTCTGTTACCCTTGCAGTATTTTGTTGTATTGCAGCCTTCGTATCCACCCTCCCAGCTGTCGGTTTCGAGCAAGGATACTGCACGTTGTGACGAGTTTGCTAAAGCAAGAAGCAGTGATTTTCCTGGAACTGGTGAGTTCTGTACTTTAGTATGACCATCCTACCACATTTACCGCGCGTAGAATAAATAAAATGAGGTCTGTTAGGCATATCACGTTTTGAATGAAAGAAGTGGCTTATTTTTGATGAGCTAGCAAGCATGCTCATTTGCAGATACATCTGCACACCAATCCGAGGCAGAATTAGCGAAACAACATGAAACTGAAAACAAAGGTGCGTGAACGTGAAACTAGCCAATTTTTATGATTGTCTGAATAACTGATAAATCTCAAAACGGTTTTCAAATCGGTTACCACTGTATGTCAATTGATCACCATATTGTCTGTATGCGAGTTTTTCCAATGATCGTTGCCTGAAAACACTTGAATTTTTCAAATTCAGCATCGATAAGTCCTCCCAGTCCGGTTTTATTGCTGTGTTGTGTTGCTTACATATAATAAACGAACCTGCCCAAATCGCAAAACTTTGTCCAAGTGACTTGTTTGTTGCATTTGTTGAGAAACGTTAAGAGTATTTTCACTCTTCCACACAAAGAATACTTTGTTCTCTTCTCAGTGGTTCGGCTCACTAAATGGGAACACAGCCAGTTACGTACCAGTGAACGCTTGAAATTAAAAATCCACGAAATCTGCAGCGAAAACTAACTTTGTTGGTTTGTGATTAACTGTTTTATATTGGTGCTAATGGTGGACAAGTGTATGCAGAGAGGTAGACTTCTGCGTTCTAATGTGTGCTGAAAGTTTACCTTTTCACTTCTTGTGGACTATAGTTTCACACTGTAAGTGAGTCTCCACGTTAAACGACCTATGGTAGCAGTTTTACCATACATGTTTCGATAAAAATAAGCTTCTCCTATTTTTTGCGATTCTACCAAACAGCGAATGTGACTTCTATTTAAAGAATGTCAGTCAACATCTGTTGTTGCGCTACAATTAACATATTTTAAATGGCATGTGCGATAACGTATGAGCAATTTTCGGTAAGCTTTATTTTCAACTACTAAAATTCAGAAACAAAATAGAGATTCAGCAACAGCCTTGACACTTTCGGTACCGGTGTAAGCTTTAGTGTTTGAGGCCAGGCATCTTTGGCAAATGAAAAAATGTTATTTTCAATGAACAAAATCAATCATTTATTGAAACATCATACAAAAAACTGACATTCTATCGCCTAGTTGTTATGACGTTTTCACTCATGGTTGGACTTACAGTTGGACATTTCAGCTAGTGACACCTGAAATGATGATACTTCCTTTGACTGTTGTGTTTTTGGATTTAACTGTTATTAAGTGATGAGTAGGGATACCAAAAGTCAGTAAAGTCAAAAACTTTCTGCCTTTTCTCAAGCTTATGAAACGTACATAAACCAAATTTCACCCTCATATACCATGAGGGAATCCCAAGTTATTAGGTCAAAAAAAGTCAATTTATCGTTGGGGTCTATCAATATTTTGCTGAAACTACAACAACTGATATTGATATGCTTTTGCAAATGTAGTTGCAATTCTATAACAATTATGGGTTTTTTGCGATTTCTGACGTAACAATTTTGTTTTTCCCACTACTTGACAATTTAATCTTATATAGGATAGGCGTGTAAGGCAAGAAACGTGGTCTTACAGTACTTGGTTTGGTAATGCTCAATTCATTCTGCATATCGTGTTTCAAGTTCAACTTTATTGATGTTCTCAAGGTTTACCCCAATGTAGATACTAATGTACTTAGTTAACAACCAAATTTTTTTAAATTTCGAAACGTACTGAATATACTGCTGGGTTAACTTCAATACCTAAGGTTGAATAATGTGGCAATTGCAAACGCAAAAAATTTTTCGTTCACAATAAAGTCAAAATTGTAAGTTTTTAGGTCAAAAAATTGGTTCCCCTTGTGATTAGTTTATTTTTGTTGTAGAATCTGAGGCTGAAGTTTCTACACCACAGCCTGGTGCTGGAGATAAACAGACGTCGAGGAAGAGAACGAAAGGTATTGTGGAATAAGTTCATGTTGTGCAAAATTGCATAATCCGGTCAAAGCGATCATTCTGCTGTGGATTGCAAACTGCAAAGGACCACGTCTTTCAAAAGTTGTTTTTTATAGCAATGCTGCAAGTTTCCGAACTGAAAACGAAACTAATGAGTTTCTACGTACAATTTCGTTCATTTGCTCATCACATTATCAGGAGGAGTTAATTAGAATATTTTGATGTGCCCCATTTCGGACATCATGGGTCTCGCAAAGTGACATGTTAGCTGACAATCAGTTGCGCAAGTCCACCAAATGTTTGATATGTCCTAGAAAAAAATTGTTTTATTTGCTCATACAACTAGTCAAAAGTTCGCTAACTGCATTATCACCTATTTTTTCGTTGATGAAATGCTTAAAACATTAGTGATTCTTTTTTACTTTTGTTTTACTGCATGACTGCTTCATTCAAAATCTTGCTAAAGGCCTTTATTCGATCTGCCTTCGGTTTGCGGATTTAATGTCGGGGAAAAACTGCTTGGTTTTGTGAGGAGTTTTTATTACCGTCGTGCTACAACCATACATTTCAGATCATTCGAAGCAACTCGTTCAGAACGAATTGGAAAATGTTGCCGACAAAACTTTTTCGCAACCATCCGAGCAGAACAAAGGTATGCACTTTCCGGTGAAATCTTGGGTTAAATTTGAAAACCTGAATTTCATGATCGCATGAGTCTGGCTGATAAAAATATACACCCACGTTGCCGACTTCTATGTAAGCAGTTTACGTGTAAAATGAAGCAAGCAACTGGTGAAGTTGGGGATTCGAATCTGGAAACGCGGTGTGTTCGATGCACGACGGTACTGTTCACAATTGTGCGCAGCGTCTCTATGATCTGCATCAGTCACACCCGCCCTGACTAATGCTTACACGTTCACCACCGGCACAAATCAAGCTTGGTGGGCACACTTGGTCAAGTATCTTCCACGCAAAAGTGGCTAAAACTTTGCTTACACCGTTCACGAGATATTTGTTGGCAGGCATGGCCGTTGTAATTTTCTTTGTTGTGCATCGCAGCTTCTTGTGAGCTAACTGTGCTAATGCACATGGACTGTAGAGTTGTGTAATTCTTGTAAGTGGATTGTTGCAATGAAAATATGAAAACATTTGTTCACGTACAATAGTCATGAGCAGCAAGGATTTATCCAAACGCACTAAGCATCAAATGTAAACAACATCCGATTATTCCTGAGTTCCTGGTTCGCAATGGGAATGCGACCAAGGATAACGATATCAAACCTGCAAGGAATCTGTTTCATGTTGTGTTATCAGGTCTTTAACCGACAATTCTAGCAAACCAAACAAAACAGACACAGAAAATCAACTTGAAATGTAATTTAATTTGTGCACAACCGCAAGGACGATAATGTTTTTTGGTAAATATCAGCAGGGTGTAGACGTCAGTCGTGGGTCAATCCCGAGAAGGCGATGGAATAGATACTCTTTTCACCTAAGTCATATTAAGAAATTAAGCGATTCGTGGTGATAGAGTGGCGGGCTGATGGTTTTATTTCAAGCGGATAGAGTTCCACAAGCTGGAGGTTTTATAAAAAAAACTTGAAATCCAACCTTTTTTGGAACAGCACAATCTGAACCTTTTGGGTCAGCCATTCCCAAACTTTTTGAGCGCGACTCAAATCTGAGTTCGGTGAACACCTCGCGACCTATGCCTCAAACAGTGGATGAAAAAAGTAATGAGTTGCGTGGACGATTTTTGGCAGTAAGTTGCCAAGTCCGTTTTCAATGTCAGCAATCTACTCGTTTTTCACGTACCTATGCTACAGACAGACAGGGAAGCAGTGGTAACGTTGAAAATATCCAACTGAAGTTTGGATCGCCTCGGCGCGACCCAGTTTTTGACCCATCGCGACTCCTTTTTGGGTCGCAACCCAGACTTCGGGAACCACTGGTTTAGGTGGTTGCACAAAACATGAGTTGATAAAATTTTTGAATAATGTGCTGGTGCTGGAAGAAAGGAGACAACCATGTCGAACATTAATTGTAAAAGTAGTGGAAAATGATTTTTTCTTTTCGTTGGGCGAAACGTATGCCATTAAGGTCAGTTAACAAGTTGTTAGAGGGCGTGGTTTCAGAGCATCATGATATGACTTCGGTGGCTGGGATTGTGCCTTCTCAAGTATTTGTTTGTCACCATCAGAACAGTTGTCATAAATGATACTCCCATAATCAAATATTGGTTGCATGTTTTTTGTGTAAGTAACAAGAAGGGCCTGGCAAGGCACAGAATTTGCAAATGATCGAAGATGATTAATTCTTGTCATCGCTTTCTGATGTAAATTAACATGTGGGTGTGCCTAGAAAACCGTAATGGAAAAGCAGCCCCAAATGTTTGTGTGTATCCGTTTCAGAGATGTAGGAATTGTTAAATAATAATGGGGGATGATCCTTTCTATGGTTGGATATTGTCGCAACGATAGTTTTCTCAGGGTTTAAAAAATATTTTCACTCTTTTACACAAAGAATATACTTTGTCCTCGCCTCAGTGATCCTAATCACTAATTGGGAACACAGCCAATTACGTACCAGTGAAAGCTTCAAATTAAAAATTAAACTTTGTTGGTTTGTGATTGACTTTTTAATTGGTGTTAATGATGAATAAGTGTATGCAGAGAGGTAGTCCTCTGCGTTCTGAAAGTTTACCTTTTCACTTCTTGTGGACTATAGTTTCACACTGTAAATGAGTCTCCACGTTAAACGACCTATGGTAGCAGTTTTACCATACGCAAATTTGTATAAAAATTCGCTTTTCCTATTTTTTGCGTTTCTACCAAACAGCAAATGTGACTTCCATTTAAAGAATGTCAGTCAACATCTGTTGTTGCGCGACAATTAACATATTTTAAATAGCATGTGCGATAACGTATGAGCAATTTTCGGTAGCTTTATTTTCAACTACTAAAATTAAGAAACAGAATAGAGATTCAGTAACAGCCTTGCCACTTCCGGTACCGGTGTAAGCTTTAGTGTTTGAGGCCAGGCTTCTTTGGCAAATGAAAAAATGTTATTTTCAATGAACAAAATCAATCATTTATTGAAACATCGTACAAAAAACTGACATTCTATCGCCTAGTTGTTATGACGTTTTCACTCATGGTTGGACTTACAGTTGGACATCTCAGCTAGTGACACCTGAAATGATGATACTTCCTTTGACTGTTGTGTTTTTGGATTTTACTGTTATTTAGTGATGAGTAGGTATACCAAAAGTCAATAAAGTCAAAACCTTTCTGCCTTTTCTGAAGATTATGAAACGTTCACAAACCAAATTTCACCCTCATATACCATGAGGGAATCCTAAGTTATTAGGTTAAAAAAAGTCAAAATTTATCATTAGGTCAAAATTTATCGTTGGGTCAAAATTTTCATGCAGCACAGTTATTTCTCTTTTTCGATATTTTACTGAAAGTACAACAATTGATACTGATATGCTTTTGCAAATGTAGTTGCAATTCTATAACAATCATGGGTTTGTTGCGATTTCTGACGTAACAATGTTGTTTTGCCTACTACTTGACAATTGAATGGTATGTAGGATAGGAGTCTGAGGCAAGAAACGTGGTCTAAAGGCGGTTTCACACAGAATACGGTTACGGCTTACGATCCGGCTTATGGCCAACGGCAGTCTTCACACAAGCACCGTTGGCCGTATCCGGGTGAATTTTCTCGGTTTCGACCTGCTTCCGGCTTACTTAAAATTATTAAAAATTTTTTGTAAGTAAGCCGGATTGCCGGTGGTGTCGTTGATGATGTTCTTGCTGCATGTGTGAAGACTGCCGTTCGCCATAAGCCGGATCGTAAGCCGCAACCGGATTCTGTGTGAAGCCGCCTTTACAGTACTTGGTTTGGTAATGCTCAATTCATTCTGCATATAGTCTTTCAAGTTCAACTTTGTTCATGTTCTCGGGTTTGACTCTACTGTAGTTATTAATGTACTTATCAATACATCATCCCCAAAATTAACAACCAAATTTTTTTAAATTTCGAAACACTGAACATGCTTCTGGGTTAACCTCAACACCTAAGGCTGAATAATTTGGCAATTGCAATCGCAAAAAATTTTTCGTTCACAATAAAGTCAAAATTGTAAGTTTTTAGGTCAAAAAATTGGTTCCCCTTGTGATTAGTTTATTTTTGTTGTAGAATCTGAGGCTGAAGTTTCTACACCACAGCCTGGTGCTGGAGATAAACAGACGTCGAGGAAGAGAACGAAAGGTATTGTGGAATAAGTTCATGTTGTGCAAAATTGCATAATCCGGTCAAAGCGATCATTCTGCTGTGGATTGCAAACTGCAAAGGACCACGTCTTTCAAAAGTTGTTTTTTATAGCAATGCTGCAAGTTTCCGAACTGAAAACGAAACTAATGAGTTTCTACGTACAATTTCGTTCATTTGCTCATCACATTATCAGGAGGAGTTAATTAGAATATTTTGATGTGCCCCATTTCGGACATCATGGGTCTCGCAAAGTGACATGTTAGCTGACAATCAGTT
>Ga0210059_1001303_pt1 | contig 37087 bp, 47 predicted proteins | sample Ectturendosymbi2_FD_188042 | JGI IMG/M metagenome (GOLD analysis project Ga0210059, IMG submission 188042) | Ecteinascidia turbinata endosymbiont from Florida, USA - Sample 2 (SPAdes) (version 2) | ecosystem: Host-associated > Tunicates > Ascidians > Unclassified | place: Key West, Florida... | reverse complement strand
CGATTCCTGTGCGGGATACCAGCGAGATTGGCGGAATTGGCAGACGCGCTAGACTTAGGATCTAGTATCTTTTGATGTAAGGGTTCAAGTCCCTTATCTCGTACCAATGAAGTTAAAGCAAAAGTAATTATTTTTTATTTATAATTACTTTTTATTTTATAAAATAATTTTAAGGTCAAATTTTATGATAAATAATGATTATAAAATTATTTGTTCCGATTTAGATGGAACATTAATAAACAACAATCACAAATTTTCTTTATTTACAAAATTTGTACTTAATAAGGTTGTAAGAAATAATGTGTTTTTAATTATAAATAGTGGAAGAATTTTACAATCCTTAATTAAAATTTCAAAAAAATTAAATGTTATTAATAACAATGTTTTTTTAATTGCAAATAATGGAGCAACACTTTATTCATGTAAATTAAAAAAAATACTAAAAGAATTTCTATTTTCTAAACATGATGTTATTGAAATTTTTTATTATTTAAATTCTAAAAAGTTTTATTTAAATTTTTTATTTTTTTCAAATAACAATATTTTTTCAAGTGAATCAAATTTTATTTCAAAATTATGATCTAAAATTATGAAAGCGCCATATTGTATTTTAAATAACAAGAAAACTATATTTAATTTATTTAATGATTCAATATCACGATTATTAATTAATTTTAATAATGCACCTGAAAAAAAAATTATTGAAATTCTCTTTTTTTTGAAAAAAAATTTTAATAATTTTTATATTATAAGATTAAATGACTTTTTGTATGAAATAAAATCATGTTATTGTTCAAAGGGAACATCACTATATTATATTGCTCGAATTTTAAATGTTTCAGAGGATAATATTTTTGCTTTTGGTGATTCGTTTAGTGATCTTGAAATGTTTAAATTTGCAAAACATAAATTGGTTGTAAAAAATGCTAAAAGCATTATTAAATCAAAAGCAACAAAAATTATTTTTAGCAACGAAAATGATGGGGTTGCAATATATTTATATAATAAGTTAAATAAAAATAAAAATAATGGAAAAAAATATGAAAAATATCTCAAGTAAAGAATTTTTAAATTCAATAAATGGTAAAAAATATGTTTTAGTAGATTTTTTTGCTCCTTGATGTGGACCTTGTAGAATGATAGCTCCTGTTTTAGAAGAAGCAAGTGAAAAATTTTTAAATGTAAGTTTTTGTAAAATAAATATTGATGATAATCAAAAAGTTGCAGATGAATATAAAGTAACTTCAATTCCAACAATTATTCTTTTTAAAAACGGTAAAGAAATCGCTAGATTTAGTGGTTATAAACAAGATCCTCAAGAAGTATTTGATTTTATTGAAACTAACATTAATGACAACACTAAAAAATAATCAAATTAAAGCCGTTATTATTGATCTTGATGGCACTACATTAAATAAAAATTCTAAAATTTCAAAAGAAAACAAAACCGCAATTAAGGAAGCATTAAAAAAAAATATAATTGTTATTATTGCAACTGGCCGTGGTCCAAGCAGAGTCAAAAAAATTTATTCAAAATTAAACATTGATAAATATAATTATGCTTCAGTTTGTTTTAATGGTGCTTTAACATTGGATTTTAATAATTCTAAAATAATTTCATCAATTACAATGAATAAAATTCAAAGTAAAGATATTTTTTTAATGGCATTTAAATACGATCTTAAAATTTGAGGTTATGATGAATCAACTAATAATGTAATTTACAATTCTAAAAAAAATTGATTTATTTATCTTTTATTTAGAAGTTATCATTTAAAAGAAATAAAATTTAATTCTAAAAAATATAACCATCGTATTTTTAAATTTAGTTTTATTGGTGAAAAATTAAATTTAAGTCATTTTATGAAGGAAGTAGCAAGTAAATATAGTGTTACATTTTTTAAACATAAAATTTTTAAAAATTTCTTTTTATGAGAAATAACCAATTCAAAAGTTGATAAAAGCATTGCAATTGAAAAATTATTAAATAATTTAAATTTACAATGATCAAATGTCTTTGCGATTGGTGATGGTCATAATGATATTAAGATGATCCAAAAAGCACAAATTGGAGTAACATTAAAAAATGCAATTGATGAAACAAAGCAACAAGCTGATTATGTTACTGATTATTGTAAAAATAACGGTTTAGCAAAAGCTATTAACAAATTTATTTTAAATAAAAATGAAAACTATTTTAAAACTAGTTAATATTACAAAAGAATATGATGGAAATGTTGTTTTAAAAGGAATAAATTTAAATGTTCATGAAAAAGAATTTATTACAATTTTAGGTCCAAGTGGTTGTGGTAAAACAACATTATTAAAAATAATTAGTGGTATTGAAAAACAAAATAGCGGTCAAGTTATTTTAAATAACAAAAATTTAGCTAAAACACCAGCATGAAAAAGACCAATTAATACAATTTTTCAAGATTACGCTTTATTTCCACATTTAAACGTTTTCAATAATATTTCTTTTGGATTAAAAATTAAAAAAGTAAAAAAAGCCTTAATTATAAGAGAAGTTAATAAATATTTAAATTTAGTTAATCTAAAAGGTTATAACAATAAAAATGTTAACTCTTTAAGTGGTGGTGAAAAACAAAGAGTTGCGATTGCAAGAGCTTTAATAAATGAACCTTTAATTTTGTTATTAGATGAGCCAACTTCTGCTCTTGATGTTCACTTACGAAAAAAAATGCAACTATATTTAAAAAAATTACAAAAAAAAATAAATATTGTCTTTATTTTAGTAACTCACAATCAAGAAGAAGCATTATTTTTATCAGATCGAATTGTTTTAATAAACAATGGTGTAATCGAACAAATTGGAACACCAAAAGAAATTTATGATGAACCAGATTCAAGTTGAGTTGCAGAATTTGTTGGTAGTTCTAATATAATTACTGATGGTATATTTATCAAAGATAATTTAGTATCATTTGATAATTTTGAGTTTAAATGTGAATATGTTGATTTTGGTGAAAATGAAAAAAGTGTTGATTTTGTAATTAGACCAGAAGATATTATTATCACAAAAAAAGATCAAGGTTTTTTTAATTTAAAAATAATTTTTTGTAGTTTTAAGGGTAGTTTTTATATTATAAAAGCTAAATACGAAAAAAATATTAATAATCGAATTTATGAAATTCATACGACAAAAAATAATTTAAAAATTGATATGGTTATTGGCGTTTATTGAGAATTAGAAAATTTACATGTAATGTGAAAAAGTGTTGATATATAAATGAAAAAAAAATTAATAAAATTTAAACAAAAAATTCTTTTAAAAATTAATAAAAATATTTTTAAATTATTTCTTTCGCCTTATTTAGCGGTTTTATTTTTATTAATTTTTTTACCTTCATTACTTATTTTAATTTATTCAATAATTAGTTTTAATGTTAATTCATCAGTTTTTGAAATAAATTTTAAAAATTTTATTGTATTTTTTTCAAATCTTAATTTTTTAAAAACTTTATTTTTTTCAATTGGACTTGCTCTTTTAGCAAGTTTTTTTGCAGCTATTATTTCTTATCCAATCGCTTATATTTTGGCGTTTTTTAAATCAAAAATTATTAAGAATAATATTTATTTCATAATTTCCTTGCCGATTTGAATTAATATGCTTTTAAAAGTAATTGGTTTACAAACAATTTTTAATCTTCTTTCATTTCATCATAATTATTTAATTGGAACATGATATTCAATTGTAATTGCAATGACGTATATGTTTTTGCCCTTTGCAATTTTGCCCATTTATAATAGCTTAAATAAAATTAATAAAAATTATATAAATGCTAGTTATGATTTAGGAGCAAATAAATTTAAAACATTTTGAAAAATAACATTTCGTTCATCAATTAGCGGAATAATAATAGCAATCACTTTAGTTATTATCCAAGCATCAACATCATTAATTGTAGTAAAATATTTTGGTGCTGGAAAAATAAATTTAATTAGTAAAATTATTGAATCTTATTTTTTTCAAGGTACCAACTTTGGATTTGGTGCAACCATATCAATTGTTTTGATTTTTTTTATTTTAATAATTTTAGGAATCAACAAACTTATAAATTCAAAATTTGAAATAAAACAAAAATAAATGAAAAAGTTTTTTAAAAATTCATATTTAGCTTTAATCATTTTAATAATTTATATTCCAATTTTAGTAGTTATTATTTTTTCATTTAATAATGGAGATAATTTACAATTTTTAAGTGGATTAAGTTTAAAATGATATAAATATTTATTTAATGATACTCCGTTTATAACATCAATTTTACTTAGTTTAATAATTGCTATTAGTTCAACAATAATTTCATTAATTTTTGGTGTAATGGCTGTTTTAGGATTAAGTAAAACTAAAAAAATGATGAAAAATTTTTGTTTTAGTTTTGGTAATATTCCAATTATTAATAGTGATGTTGTAACTGCAGTTGGATTAATGCTTTTATTTATTTCACTATCATTTCCACTTGGAATATTTTCGCTGTTATTTGCCCATATTTCTTTTAATATTCCATACGTTATATTGATTGTATATCCTAGATGTCAAAAAATTAAAAAAAACATTATAATTGCTTCTTATGATTTAGGCGGTAAATATTTATATACAATTAGAAAAATAATTTTGCCAATTTTAAAACCAGCGATTATTTTAGCTAGTATTGTTGCTTTTTCAATGTCATTTGATGACTTTATCATTTCTTATTTTTGTAGTGGTTCAAGCGAAAATGTTTCTTCCTTTATTTATACTTTAAAAAGAACTAAACCTTATGTAAATGCTTTTACAACAATTTTTATTTGTTTTTTAATATTTTCAATTGTTTGTTTTAATTTTTATAAATTTATTATTAAAAAAGCAATTTTATCAAACAATATTGAAAAAATAAATTTTAGAATCAAAAAAAGCTATTTAAAACTAGAAAAATTATATTTTAATCTTAATTGTAAAGAAAACATTAAATTAAAAAAGTTTTGATTTATTAACCGAATTTTTCATCATGAAAACAAAATCATTTTATGAAAAAATAAAAAAATAAAACTAAAACATAATTTTTTATTAAAAGATATTTGGTTAAGAATAAAGTTAAACATTATATCAGAAAACAAAAAATTAAAAACATGATATTTTATTTTAGAGCGTTTTAAAATAATTTTTTTCATTGTTATTATTTCTAGTTTATTTATTTTATTAGTTGCACTTTATTTATCTTGATCAAGTTATGATATTAGTATTGCAAATTGAGGTGAATATTTACCTATTTCAATGATTCAAAAATTTGAAAAAGAAACAAATTTAAAGGTTAGATACACACAATATAGTAGTAACGAAATTCTTTATAATAAAGTAAATTTTTATAATAATTTTGATATTATGGTTCCAAGTTTTTATATGGCGAAAAAAATGGCAAAACACAAAATTATTCAAAAAATTGATTTTTCAAAAGTTATTAATTATTTTGATAATAATAAAGAGTTAACACATTTTAATTCAGCTAAAGAATTTTATCAAAATGAATTAAGCAAAAAATTATTAAAAGTATTTCACCAAACTACACAAATAAAAACAAAAGAAACAAAACCATTTTATTTTCAATACCAAATTCCTTATTTTTGAGGATCATTAGTTCTTTTGATTAATCCTAACAAAAAAAATATATCAATTTTGAAAAAAAATCATCAATTTAATACAAATTTTGTTGATTATAATTTATTAATTAAAGCAAAAAATGAAAATAGAAACATTTTAATTAATGATGATCCTAAAAATATTTTCTTGCCATTTTCAGAAATCACATATCATAATACCGAACCTGAATCAACAAATCAAGTAAAAAAAATATTTAACGAAACTAAAAATTTTGTTATTTCTAAAAACATCAGCTTACAAAACGATGAAATTGTTGATAGTATAATTAATAATGATTTTGATTTTGCTTTAGTTTATAATGGTGATGCTCTTTATTGCGTTGATCAATATTATCAAAAATATCATAAGAATTTAATTTTTAAAAAATTTAATTCAAATGGTCAAGGAAGTAATGTTTGAGAAGATGGAATGGTTATTTCAAAAAAAAGCAAAAATTTAAAAGATGATTATAAATTTATTAATTTTATTTTAAAAAATCAGGTTCAACTTGCAATAAATAAAGATTCAATTTATTATACAACTCCTTATTTTAAAGAATATGAAAAAATTTTTCAAAAAAGTGAATTTTTAAAAAATCATAAAAATTTATTCTTGCCATTTTATAAAACTAAAATTACTAAAGGAGACCAAATATATTGATACAATTCTTATGATAAATATTTAGTAGACCAATACTCAAAAATCCTTTCTGAAAAAAATTAAAAATATGTTATAATAAACATATTAAAAATTGGCACTATAGCCAAGCTGGCTTAAGGCAAGGGACTGCAACTCCCTGATCGTCGGTTCGAGTCCGACTAGTGCCTCCAATTAAAATTGATTTAAAAATAAGTAAATATTTAATTACTTATTTTTTTTTATTACAAAATATTTTTTCTTACCTTTTTTAATTAAAAAGTAATTATTATCAGAACTAAAATTTAAAACAAAATCTAGTTCATTTATTATTTTGTTATTTATTGAAATTCCATTTTGAGTAATTAGTTTTTTTGCATCGCGTTTAGATGTTGCTAACTTAGAAAAAATTAACAAATCAACAATATTAATTGATTCTTGATTTAAATCTAAATGATTTAAATGTTTATAACAAATTTGAAAGTCTTTATTTGTTAATAAATAATTTTTATTTTTTAAATTAACAAATAAAATTTTATTTAATTCAACAACTTCATTTGCTTTTTTTTGAGTATGAATTAAACTTGTAAAATATAAAGAAATTTCCTTTTGCAAAATTTTTAATTTTTTATTTTCAAGGTGTTTTTTTATAATGTTTTTTATTTTTAGAAGTGAGAAATCAAAAATATAAAAAATTAATTTTAAAGCTGCTTCATCACTTAAATTTAAAAAATATTGATAAAAACTAAAAACACTTGTTAATTTGGAATTTAATCAAATATTTCCACCTTTTGTTTTTCCGAATTTTTCATTATTAGAATTAACAATTAAAGGAATTGTAAATCCAATTGCATTTAATAAATTTTTATTTGAATTATGTTTATATTTTTCTTTAATTAAATTAATTCCGCTAATAATATTTCCTCATTGATCACTACCACCAAATTGAACTAATATTTTTTTAGTTTTTGCAAGGTGATAAAAATCATATGCTTGAATTAAATTATAGCTAAATTCAGCAAAAGATAGACCACTTTGAATTCTTGTTTTAATATGATCTTTTGCAAGCATTGTTGAAATATTAAATGCTTTTCCTACTTCTCTTAAGAATTCAATTAATGATAAATCATTTACTCATTTATAATTATTAATAATTATAAATTCAGGAAAAATATTTTTGATTTGTTTTTTTAAACATTCAAAGTTATATTCAATATCTTTAAAATTTGTTTTTTTTCGTTCTTTTTCTTTGAATGCAGGATCACCAATTAATCCTGTTGCTTTTCCAATTAAAACATATGGTACAAAATTATATGAACTTGCAGCTTTCAAAATTATTAACTGCATTAAATTACCAATATGTAATGAAAAAGCTGTTGGATCAAATCCACAATAAACACCATATTTTTTTTCTTGAGCAAACTCTAATTTAGATTCGTTTGAAATATCTTTAAGAAGATTTCTTTTTTTTAGATTCTCTAGAAATGAATTCATTTTTTTTCGTTAAATTTAATAAATTTTTATTAACAATTAAACTTCGGTTATATTTTGACTCTTTAATATTATTATTTAAAACAGCATCACATGTAAAATTACAAAAAATATTATTAAATGCTTTACCAACTCCATAATAATCAATTGGTGAATTAAAAGCTTCTAATTCTTTAATTTTAGCTTCATTTAAATTAGATGAAACAATTATTTTAACATGTTTAAAATTATTTTCATCAAGTATTTTTCGCACTTTTTTAACAAGCAATGAATTTACACCTTTTAATTTACTTTGAGGGTATTTGTTTAAATATTTAAGTAATGATTTATCAATTACATTTGGACTTGTGTCAATTCTAATCGCTCATAACAAATTTTTAAAAGCTTTAGCAGCTAAAAGAGAATCATTAACAACATCATTGTTATAATCAACAAGAGCAACTAATTTTTGATTTGGAAATGTTTTTTGATACCCTTTCAATGTTGCGTTTAAATCTCCAAAATAATTTTGAATTAATGCATGTGGAATTGTACCAATAATTTTAATATTTTTATTTTCGTTAATTAAATTAGTTTGAGCTTTTGTTACAAAATATGAAATTCCGCCCTGATTAGCACTATAACCATCATAATCTTGAGTAAAAAAATAATCACTACGATCATTCATATAAATTATTTCTTTATTATGAGCAGCTTTTTTAAATAAATAAGCATTTGTTGCAATGCTTGATTCACGAGCTAAAATTCCATCAATTGCACCTTCAAGAAAAATAAAATTTTGTAATTTTCCTTCAATTGTCAAAACAGGTTCATTTTTATTTATAAATGAACCATCTTTTAAAAACAAAATTTTTAATTCATGGTATTTAATAGCGTTATTTGCTAAAAGATTTAAAACGTGATTTATTCCACATAAAACAATATTATTTCTAGTAGTTTGAAAAAATTGAACTTTAATAATATTGTTTCTATTTTGAGAGTTTAATATTTTTTTTGTTTTAAGCAAATATTTAGCAACATAACTAATATCAAATTTAAATTTATTCACTTTATATTAATAATTAATAAAAATAACTTATAAAATATTATAATAAAAAATTATTTATATTTATATATATAAAAATTATTAATGAATAAAATTGCAATTTTATCCGATTCTAGCGTTCGATTTAGCGAAGAATTTTTGAAAAAAAATTTAAATTTAAAAATCTTAAAATTAGGATTAAATTTAAAAACAGAATTACGATCAATAAATCCTAAAGATGATTTAAAATATTATCTTAGTAACAATTTAATAAGCACAAGTCAAATTTCTATTTCAAAAATTAGTGAAATATATTCTAATATTTTGAATGAATATAATAAAATTATAGTTTTTTCAATTTCAAAAAAACTTTCTTCTGCTTATTATAATTTTTTAAAAATTTCAAAAAAAACAGAATATAAAAATAAAGTTTTTGTTGTTGATAATTTAACAACTAGTGCTCTTTTAGGAGAACAAATAAAATATTGCTTAAATTTTATTGAAAAAAATAAAAAAAATGATTTGAAAATTGATGAATTTTTAAAAAATATAAATGTAATTTGCCAGGATGTAATTAAAAATCAAAAAAATTTTATTTTTTTAAATTCTTTAATGCCTTTAATTAATGGTGGTAGAGTAAATAAAAAAATTATTAAACTTAGTGAAAAACTTAAATTAAAGTTTGCTCTAACATTAAAAAATGGTGAATTAAAAAAAGTTGCCAAATTAAGAACTTTAAAAAAAGGAATGATAAAATTTCTAAACAAAACTATTTCTAATAAATTAGAAATAATAAAAATTGATGTTAAATATTCTGAATATGAAAATGTAAATTTAAAGAAATATTTACAAAAATTTCTTGATCAATATCAAAATTTAGAAATTACTTATTCACCTTTTTCAAATATTTTATTGTCTCATCTTGGTGTTAATGTTATTGGAATAACGATATGAATAAAAAAATAAAACCTTTTTGCATTTTAATAGATTCAAGTTATTATAATCAAAATCTTTTTTTTGAAAAAAATGATTTAGTTTATTTAATTTACAATTATTTCATAATTAATCAAAAAGCTTGAATCGAAACAGATGAAAATGTTACAAATTCAAAATTATATGAAATGCTTGAAAATGCAGAAAATGAAATTTCAACCAGTCAACCAAATCCTGAAATTATAAAACAAAAACTTAAAACTTTAAGTAATGAATATGAAAGAGTTTTTGTTTTTACAATGCCTGAAAAATTATCAAATGAGTCAAAACAAATTAACAAAATATGTAAAAAAATAAATTACCCTAATTTATTTGTTTATAATCAAAAGTCTTGTGTTTATTTATCATCTCAAATAATTGTTAAAAACGCAATTAATATTTTAAAAAATAATCCAAGTATTTCAAGTCAAGATTTATTTGCAAAACTTTTAAAAATTGAAAATGAAATAATTTTATATTTAATTCCAGGTGATATTACAAGAATGAAAAAATCAGGACGAGTATCACGAATTTTTGAAGTTATTAAAAAACTTTTAAGATTAAAAGTTTTAATAAAATGAAATGGAAAACTTAGTTTTGTTAGCGCATCAAAAACATTTAAAAAAATGTTTAAAAAATTAAAACAAAAAGCTTCTCAATTAGATGAAAATTTAAACTATAAAATTTATATTGTTTTTTGATCATTAAACAAATATAAAAACATAATTGTTAAAGAAAGTAGTATTTTGTTAAAAAAAACAATTGTTAATAAAATTCCACCAACTTGACACATTCATCTTGGTAACGATACAATTGGAATTTTTTTAATTCCTAACAAATATATAAAATAATTAAACAAAAAAGAGTTTAAAATATAATTTAAACTCTTTTTTTTAAAATTTTAATTGGCAGGGGTAACAGGACTCGAACCCGTAACACCCAGATTTGAAGTCTGGTGTTCTACCAATTGAACTATACCCCTATTTTAATGCAGAAAAAAGATCTTTTATTTGTTTGATATTGTTTATTTTTTTATCATCAAAAGAAACTTTAAATTTTTCTTCAATTTCTAAAACTAATTCCATTAAATCTAAGGAATCAAGACCTAAAGAATATATATTTGAATCTAAAGTTACATTCTTTTTTATATTTAATTGTTTTAATTTATTAAATATAAATTTTTTTAATTGTTTTTCATTCATTATTTTATAATTTTATAATAATTTAATATGATTTTGAGAAATAAACATATTTTTTAGCTTTTTTTTGGCATCGAAAGCATTTTTGATTCATTAAAAGTTTTTCTTGTTTTAAAGGAATACATCTTGATGTTGACATTGTTTCTTCTTTTATTTGTTCTTCACATTTAATTGTTAAACAAAACGGAACTAATGCAACAATATTTTTTTCTAAAATTATTTTTTTATATTCTTGAAATGAATTTAATTTATAAAAAAATTTTTTTTGTTTTTTTTGAGCGTCTATATATAAACTTTGATCAAATTGTTTTAAAATTGATCTTAAATTTATAACAATATTATTATCATTCTTTAAAAAAACGCGTTTTAAATCATTTCTTGTTACTATTGAAATTTGATTATTTTTAACTTCTTTTAATCCAACTTCAATTCGGATCGGAAATCCTTCAATTTCAGCTTTTGTTATTTTTTTACCAAAATAATTTTTACTAATATCACAAATTGGATTAAATATTCTTAATTTTAATTTTAATTTTTTAATATAATCAATAACTTCTTTTTTAGAAATAACAGAAATAATAATAATTTTATGTACTGCTAATTTAGAAGGAATTTTTAAACCATTATTATCACCATGATTTAAAATGATTGCTCCTAAAATTCTAGTTGAAAGGCCCATTGAAGAAGAAAATGGAAAAAATGTTTTATTAAATGAATCAAAAGCTTTTAAATTAAAAATTTTTGCAAAATGATTTTCAAAATCATGGCTTGTAGCGCATTGTAAAACTTTTCCATCGCTTAAAACAACTTCTGTTGTATATGTTGATTTTGCACCTTGAAATTTTTCAAAATTTGTTTTTTTACCTACAATTGTGGGCAAAAGACATATTTTTTCTAAAAAATTTTTATAAACATTTAAAACTTTTTTTACAAACTGACGATTTTTTATTTTTGTTGCAAATAAAGCATGCATTTCTTGTCACAAAATTTCACAACTTCTTAAAAAAGGTCTTGTATTTAATTCATATCTATAAACACTGCATCATTGATTTAAAATAATTGGCATATTTTTTGATCTTAACAATTTTAAACCAAAATAATACATAAATAAAGCTTCTGAAGTTGGTCTTAAATATAATGGAAATTCAAGCTTTTTTTTATTTAAAAAATCAATTTGATAACTTTCTTTTTGAAACGAAGCTAACATTTTTTTTTCTTTTAAAAAAAGAGAACTAGGAATTAAAAGTGGAAAATAAACATTTTGGGCTTTTAATTTTGTAAATGAAGCATTCATATGCTTTTTAATTTGATCCCATATTGCAATTGCATTTGGTTCAATAAAAAAACAACCTTTAACTAAACTATAACTAATTAAATTTGCTGCTTTTAAAACTGATGTATATCATTTATTAAGATCAACTTCTTTTGGAAAAATTTTTTCTACTTTGTAATTACTCATTTATAATTTGGCCTTCGCTTCCGTAAAAAATTTTTATATTTAAATTATTTTTTTTAATTAATAAATTACCTTGATTAAATTTTTCTTTATCATGAATCAAAATTCATGAAATAATATTGTTTGGAATTGATTCAAAAATAGTTAAAATATTTTGGTTAAATTTTCAGTTTTTTTTGCAATAATTAAACAAATTATTTTTATTAATTGCAATTGTCATTATATAATTTTCATTTAAATTTTGTTCATAAAATCAATTTCAAAAAACATTTTCATCATTTTCTAATATAAAATTAGTTTGATCTTGTAATTGTGAAAATGATCAAACAACATATTTTTGATCGTTTTTTAAAACAATATTTTTACAAATTTTAATGCCGTTTTCAATTATATATTTTAGATTAAAAGCATCTAAATATAAATAAAGTCATGTTATTTTTTTTTCATTTAAACTATTTAAAATTTTTTTATTGTGAAATTTTAATAATTTAAATTTCTTTTTTGTTTCATCTTCAAAAACACTTTTTATTTCAATTGAGTTATTTTTTTGTTCAACTTTTTGTTCTTTTTTTTTAAATCAATTTATTTTCATTCTAGATTAATTGACTAAATAAACAATTAAATTTTATTCATAACAAATATACTTTGTTTCATTTCTTTACTTCATTAACATCAAAAAGAGTTGATGATTTAAATAAAAGTTCTCACTCCTTCATAAAATTTTTTGCTGTTTTTTGATTGTAATTTAACACTGTTGTTTGATAATCGCTATAAAATCCACGATTATCAAAATTAGTTGAAGAAATTATTGAAATTTTATCATCAAATAACATCATTTTAGAGTGATTAAAACAATTATTTAATAAATATATTTTAACATTATTTTTCATTAATTTAACGCTAAATATTTTACTCATTGAAAGTATAAAAGCTTTATCGGTAATTCCGGGAATAATTATTCTAACATCACGATTTAATTTTGCTTGAATAATTAATGCTTCAATCAAATCTTGGGGCGGAATTAAATAAGGAGTTGAAATCCAAATTCTATTTTGGGCGTGATTAATAAAATTTAATAAAACGTTTTTATAAATTGGTGTTTTTTGATTTGGCCCATCATCAATAATTTGTAAAAGATTTAACGATTTTTGTTTTAATTCTAATTTTTTAAAATTAGAACCTAATATTAAATTGTTTTTTTTAATAAAATTAATTTTTTCATTTGTTGCAAAATATCAATCGTTTAAAAAAATTAATTCTAAGGTTTTAACAATTTTGCCTTCAATTCTTGAGTGAACATCATAAAATAAACCATATTTTGTTGATCAATCAACAAAGTGATCACCAATATTAACTCCACCACTATAACCTATTTTTCCATCAATAATAATGTCTTTGCGATGATTTCGAAAGTTTGTATTATTATTAACAAAAGGTAAAATAAAAGGTTGAAAACAAGCTAAATTTAAACCGATTTTTTTTAATCTTTTTAATTTTAAAAACAATATCTTGTTATCAAATAAATATGTTCCAACGTGATCATAAATAATATAAATTTTAATTTTTTCTTTAAGTTTTTTTTCTAAAATTTTTAAAATTGTGTTTGCTAAAACACCTGAAGAAATAATAAAATAATTAATAAAAATATATGATTTTGCTTTTTGTAAATCGTTTAAGATGTTATATCAAACAAAACTGCCTTGATAAAGAAACTTTACATTTGAGTTTTTATAAATATTACGTTTTGATAACAAAAAACTTAAAGCTAACGGCTCATAAAAATTATCGTTTTTTTCTTTTAAATAATTTAAAATTTGATTTGTTTGTATAAAATCAGATTTTTGAAAGTTGTCATTTAAAAAACGATTATATTTTGAATTTTTATGACTAAATTTATATTTTCTTCCGTATGCTAAAAAACAAAAAAACCCAATAAACGGAAATATTGAAACAACAAAAATTCATGTTAATCGAACTTCAATTCTTCTTTTTGAAATAAAAATAAAAACAATTGTAAGTCAATTAAGTAAATAAAAAAGAATTAATATTGAAAATAAAGCTCATAAAAAACTTAATTTTAAATTAAAAATTAAAAAAAGTGTTACTATGCTCACAATTCCGAAACAAAATATTAAAAAAAGAATTGGAGTTAAAAATATTTTTGTTAGCTTATACATAAAATTTGAATAATTTGTTAATATATAAAAAACAAAACATATAAATATATATTATATGTTTAAAAATCATGGCGGAATAGGCGAGATTTGAACTCGCGCATCTAAAAAAAGATCTAACTCCTTAGCAGGGAGCCCTCTTAACCACTTGAGTACTATTCCAAAATAAAAAATAAATTTTTAATTATTATAATATATAATTTACTAAATTTCATAATTCTTAATATTTATTATTTTATCAAAATCATTTTTAAGATTAAAAAAATTTTTTAAATAATTTATATTATCAAAATCAATAAAAATTTTTTCATTTTTACATTTTAATAAATTTATTGCTTCATGAGAAATTATTTCTATTTTTGAAACAATTTTTTTATCTTCAATTAATGCACAATAATATTTATTTTTAAAACATTTTAGTAATGAAAACCCTTTATTAATTCCGGCCTGAAAAATTAAAGAATTAATTTCAAAAAAATTTAATTTTGAATTTAAAACTGCTAGTGTTTTTAAAATTGTAAAACAAACTCTTTTACCAGTTAATGAACCAATTTTTGAAGTTACAAAAATATTGTTTAAATCAATAAATTTTAAATTATTCTTTTTTAAAATCATATTGATGTTGCGAACACAATTATTAACGTGATTTAAATAAAAATCTTTTTTTAAATGATCAATAACTTTGTTATTTTTTTCTAAAATAACAATTAAATCTTTTGATAAACAACTAAAAAATAAATTCATTCTTAATAAGTAATTATTTTACAATTTCTATAATTAGTATTTTCTAAATTAAAATCTAAATAAATATCAATTCTTAAATTAGATTTATTTTTTAAAACAAATGATTCTATAATTTCAGGTCATTCAATAAAATTAATATTATCAATCATAAAATCAATATATAAATCAATTTCTTGTTTATTTAATTTTAATGAAGGTTTATTTAAACGATAGAAATCAAAATGATTAAAAATTAAATTATTATGTTTAATTTGATGCAAAATCGTAAAGCTAGGCGAAAAAATAACTTCATTAACCTTTAAAATTTTAAAAATATATTTTATTAATTGGGTTTTTCCAACTCCGATTTTACCAAAAAATAAAAAATAACTATTTGGCGTAATTTTTTTAACAATTAAATGCGCAAGATTTTTTAAATCATTTAAATTTTTTATTAAAAATTTTTGTTCCAAATTACGTTTAATTCCTTAAATAAAAAAATTAATCATCTTATTACTTATTAATATTGGAAATTGTTTAAATTTTTTATTATCTAACAATTTTATAATTTCAATATTTTTTAAAACAAGATTATATAAATCATAATCTTGATATTTTTGATTAATAACAATTATTTTTTTAAATTTATTATTAATTTTAATAATAACTTTAACTTCTTGATATTTATCTAAAAAATCTTGGCTATATGTTGGTCAAGGAGCGTATGTTAAAGTTTGTAAAGTTTCAAAATTATTTATTTTATTTCAAAGTTCTTCACCAAGATGAGGTGCAAAACAAGCAAACATTTTAATATAATTTTGACAATATTGAAGTGGAATTTTTTTAATTTCAATAAATTTATTTAATAACGTCATTAATTTTGCTAAAGCATTATTAAATTCTAAATTTTCAAAATGAAATGTTATTTCTTTAATTTTGCTAAAATAAAAATGTTTAAAATTAATTGTAGGTTTTTGTTTTGTGATAACTACATTTTCAAAAAACATATAAACTTTTGCAAGTCATTTACGAGCTCCATCTAAACTTCTTGGGTTTCAAATTAATGTTTGTTTTAATGGACCAGCAAACATTTCATAAACTCTAAGTGCATCTGCACCATGAGAATTAATAATTTCATCAGGGCTAATTGTGTTTCCTTTTGATTTGGACATTTTTTCATTATCAGATCCTAAAATCATACCTTGATTTAATAATCTTAAAAATGGTTCTTTATAAGGAAGTAAATTTAAATCATATAAAAACCTATTTCAAAAACGAGCATAAAGCAAATGAGAAACAGCGTGTTCTTGACCACCAATATATAAATCAACAGGTAATCAATATTTTAATTCTTTATAGGCTTTTTTAGTTGTGAAATCTAAAATAGTATCGTTTTTTTGTTTTAAAATATATGCAATAAAATATCAACAACTTCCTGCCCATTGTGGCATTACGTTTGTTTCTCTAACACCAATTAATTTTTGGTTTTTATTTTTAACACTAACTCATTCTTTACACAAACTTAAAGGTGTAAAAATAAGATTTTTATGATCAATTCATCGTTTATAATCAAGAATTGGTAATTTTAAAGGCAAATTACTTTTTTTTACAAATGTTGTTTTTTTATTATCTAAATAAATAATTGGAATTGGCTCACCTCAATATCGTTGTCTTGAAAAAACTCAATCATTTAATTTAAAATATGTTTTTTTAGTTATGACATTCTTTTCTTTTAAAAGCAAATATGCTTTTTGACTTGCCTTTAAAATATTTAAACCATTTAATGTGTTTGAATTAATATGTAAACCATCATAGTCTACGATGCTACTTTTTTTTCGTTGTTCAATAATATAATTGAATTTTAAATCATATTTTAAGGCAAATTTATAATCTCTAAAAAAATGACCGCTTATTCCAAATTCAATTCCACTAGCAAATGATTTTAAAACGTAATCAGCTGCAAATATTGGAATTTTTTTATTATTTAACGGATTTATCCCATAACAATTTAAAAATAATCCTGTTTTTGGAATTGAATCATTAATTCTTTCTAAATCAGGAATTTGAGAAATTTTATTTAAAAAAGTTTGATACTTTTTATTTAATTCTAAATCATCACCAATTAATTTTTTAACAATATTTAATTCAGGTGCAATTGCAATATAAGTAATTCCATAAATCGCATCAATTCGGTTTGAAAAAACTTTTAATTTAAATTTTTTATTAAAAACGGAAATTAAAATTACATAACCATCAACTTCACCAATTCAATTTCGTTGCATTTTTTTAACTGCGTTTGATCAATTTAAATCATTTAAACCATTTAAAAGTTTTTTTGAATAACTTGAAATTCTTAAAACTCATTGTTTTAAAAGTTTTTTATAAACTAAATATTCACCTCTTTTTGAAACCATATGGTTGTTTTTAAGGGTAATTTCTTCATTAGCTAAAACTGAGTTTAATTTAGGGCATCAATTAACGTTAGTTCTTTTTAAAAGCGCTAAATTATTTTGGAAAAAAAGCGTAAAAATAAATTGCGTGTATTTATAATAAAAAGGTTTTGAAGTATCAATAATTTTATTTAAATCATAAGAAAATCCCAATCGTAAAATTTGCATTTTAAAATTGTAAATATTTTCTTGAGTAAAAATTCGTGGATCATGATTTGTTTTTAAAGCGTATTGTTCTGCTGGTAAACCAAATGAATCAAATCCGATTGGATGCAAGACATTAAAATGATTCATTCTTTTAAAACGAGCATAAACATCGCTTGCTGTATAACCTTTAACATGACCAACATGTAAACCAACTCCTGAAGGATAAGGAAACATATCCAAGATATAAATCTTTTTTTTAAATCTTTTAGTAGTTTTGAAGCAATCATTTTCTTTTCAAAACTTTTGTCATTTTTTTTCGATTGCTTTATGGGAAAATTTCATATTTTTAAATTTTAGAATAATCAATAAAAACTTGTTTTTTTTGATGTGTTTGTTTATTTACTAAATTATTAATTCATTTTTTACGAAAATATAAAATTCCAACTGGTAAAATTTTAATTAAATCACAACTTCTTGCAATTATAAAAACTCAAATAATATCAAGCGGAGTGAAAAATATTAAACAAAACATTATTAAATCAGTAAAGAAAAGATTATAAAAGGAGTCTGTTAAAAATGACTGCCAAACTAATCCACCACTTCTTAATATTGAATAAAATGTTCCAGATAGCATTAATATTAAAACAAAACCGGCATAAATATATAAGAATTTAGAAATTAAAATTTTTGTTGCGGGATCATTATTAGGAAAAATAAAAGGAACGCATAATCCAATTACAAATAACATAACTCCGATTATAGAACCAATTATAACAGTTAAAAATAATAATCGTTTCGAATTTAATTCAGCTGATTTTAAATTATTAGAACCTAAATTATTACCAACTAAAACTAAAATAGCAGCAGATAAACCATGATATGCAGGAAAAATTAAAAGTGTTAAAATTGAAGAAAATAACGAATTTGCTGTTAAAACAATAATTCCTTTTGTTGAAAAGAACTTAACTTGTAAAAGAAGCGATGTTGCTCAAAAACATTCGTTTAATGAAATAACAATCATTTTTTTAAATGATAACAATTTATAATGAGGATCCTTAAATCAAATTCGATTTGGAAAAAATTCATATTTTTTTATTTTTACAAACAAAATAACAAGAATTGATTGAATTACCTTTCCTAAAATAACAGCCGTGGCTGCACCATAAATATAAAGTCCTTTAAATTTGCCTAAATATATATTATATTGGTTCGGACTAACTAAAAATAATAAAAAAAATACTGATCCTAAAAAAGCAATAAAACTAGCAAAAAATGAAACAAAAGGTCTTTTTGTTTCTCTTAGTGTTGTAATAAAAGATAAATTAATTGCTAAAAGAGGATATGAAATAACAACATATCTTAAAAAATCAACACCTTGAGAAACACTTAATGCAATTGCTTTTTTATCTTGCTGAGCAAATTTAGAATCTATGTTTTTTGTGTTATTAATGATAAAACCTAAAACTTGTTTTGGAAATAATTCACCAATAATGATAAAGAAAATGGATATGCACAAACCAACTTGAATTTTAAAAAGCACAAAATTTCGTAAATTTTGATATTGTTTTGAACCAAAAAATTGTGAAGTATAAACACCGATTCCATAATTAACACCAAATAAAATTGAAATCACAAGTAAATAATATTGACTAACAGCTGTTAAACCCGCAACCATAATTTGGCCAACAAAATATCTTGGATGTAATAAACCAGTGTTTAATATATCAATTTGAGACTGTAATGGCCCACCACGAACATCGTTAACAAAAAAAACGGTAACTAGATCAGAACTAGCTAAAGTTACTTCTTCAAGAATAGCTCAAATCATTAAACCTAAAACAATTTTTATTCATAATTTAGAAATTTTAGGTTTATTTAAAACTTCTAAATAGTTTTCACTTACTTTAGGTTTAAGAAATGAAAAACTTTGTTTAATTTTCTTTAACATAGACATCAATTATTATTGTAGTGTAATTTTAAAAAAAAACAAAGCAATATAAAAAAATATCGCTTTGTTTAAAATAATGGAATTTTTTTTGGTGGACCTGACCAGATTCGAACTGGCTACCCTTTGCGTGCAAGGCAAATGCTCTACCAATTGAGCTACAGGCCCACAATGGTCGGACTAAATGGACTTGAACCATTGACCTCACGCTTATCAGGCGTGCACTCTTACCAACTGAGCTATAGTCCGAAGATAAAATATTATCTTTTAGAATATTGTGGTGCTTTTCGAGCTTTTTTTAAACCATATTTTTTACGTTCTTTAATTCTTGAATCTCTTGTTAAAAGATGATTTAAACGTAATTGTTTTTTAAAATCTAAAGAAACTTTTAAAAGCGCTCTTGCAAAAGACAATCTAATTGCTCCACATTGACCACTAAATCCACCACCTTTAACTTTAATTTCAGCATCAAATTTTTTAGCACATTCATTAACAACTAAAGGTTGCATAAAATCTTGAATTAATGATGCATATGGAAAAAATTCAGTTGGTTTTTTATTATTAATTGTAATATTACCACTACCATTAGAAATAAGTTTAATTGAAGCAATTGCTCTTTTTCGTTTTCCAATCGCAAAATAAGTTTGATTTATTTTTTTATTTTTCATTTTGAACACTCACAATCGGGTTTGTTAATTTAAAATCTAAATTTAATTTTAAAGGTTTTTGAGCTTTAAATGTATGAACATCATCACTAAAAATATGAAGATTTTTTAATTGTTTTGCGCTTAATTTATTTTTTGGCATCATTCCTTTAACTGCAAATTGAATAATTCGATTTGGAAATTTACTTCTTAATTCTTGAGCTGTTTTAACTTTCAATCCGCCCGGATATAAGGAATGGTGATAATATTTCTTTTTTATTTCTTTATCTTTTGAAAATATTACTTTTTGAGAATTAATCAAAATAACATGATCACCTAAATTTCAAAATGGAGCAAAATTAGATTTGTTTTTACCCCTTAATAAACAGGCAACAAAACAACTTAAACGACCAACAATTAAATTATTGCAATCAATTAAATATCATTTAGGGTTTAATGGTTTAAAAGTTTTTGTTTGATTCATAAATAACATAAATTTTAAAATACTTGATTATTATAAAATAAAATTTCTTTTTTTTAATAAAATATTTTTTTTAATATAAGACCTTTTCCAGGAACTAAAAAAAATCTTTTTTGTTTTTTTAACAAGCTTTTTTGTAAAGGTTCGTTTAATAATTGTTTTAATTCTAAAACAGAAGTTTTTTTAAAAAAACACGCTAATATTGCACCAACTAAGAATCTTATTTGATGATGTAAAAAACTAACAGCATAAATATTAATAATATAGCATGATTTTTTTCGTTTTATTTTAATTTTTCTAATATTGCGAACAATTTTTTTTTGAATTGGATTAGTAATTGTAATAAAATGATAAAAATTATGTGTTCCAACCATTAAATTAGCGATTTTTTGTAATTTTAATTTATTTTGAAATGAAAATTTAAAATCTAAAAAATAATAATAACGATTATTAAAGGCGTTTTTATATTTAATGTTCATTAAATTATAACAATATAATTTTTGTTTATAATTAAAAAATTCATTTCTTGATTTTAATTTTTTTAAATTATTAATAACAATATCAGGGTTTAAAATTTGATTTAAGGTTGAAAAAAAAGATTTTAAACTTTTAATTTCAATAACTGATTCAAGAAAAATTTTTTGATCTAAAGCATGAACGCCTCGATCAGTTCGACTTAAGCCTTTAATTTTAAAAAAATTATTTTTAAATATTTTTTTAATTGCTTTAATAATTTCAAATTCAACAGTTCTTAATTTAGTATTATTTTGTTTACAAAAACCAAAAAAATTTAAACCATCATAACTAACACTCATTAAATAATAATTCATTATTTAAAATGTCGTTAACTTAAAATATATTTATCAAAAAATAAATGTGGAATTAAATTACCATATAAATGATAAAGCGTAAAAATTGCAATTGCAAAACTCATTCCAAAAACTAAAATTGCAATATCTAAAAAAGAAATTTTAAATTTTCGATATCGAGTTCTTTTTTGGTAAGGATCATAACCTCTTGAATCCATTGCATAAGCTAAATCTTCAGCTTTTTGAAATGAAGAAACTAACAACGGAATAACTAAAGATCCAATTGCTTTAATTTTGTCTTTAAAACCACCGTTTTTATAATCAACACCTCTTGAAGCTTGTGCTTTCATAATTTTAGATGCTTCTTCTAAAAGAGTTGGAATCATTCGAAACGCAATGGCAATAATTGTTGATAAAATATGAACTGGAAATTTAACTAACTTTAATGGTGAAAGTAAATCTTCAATTGCTAAAGATAAATCTAAAGGTTTAGTGCTTGAAGTTAATATTGTTGTTAAGGAAATCATTAAAAATACTCTAAAACTCAAATATGCGGCTTGTAAAATAGCGGTTCAAGAAATAACAAAAACATTATTAAAATTATAAATAAGACCAATTTGATTTTGTGTTTGAGGTGAATCAGGTTTAATAATAAAAAAATTAATAATTAATAAAAATAAAAAAATGAAAATAATGGGCTTAAAAACTTTTAAAAATTTTTTAACACTTAATTTTGATAATATGAATAAAACTAAAAGTGCAAAAAGAATAATAAAATAACCCATAAAACCTGTGTTTAAAAAAATTGCCACAATTAAATTAACAATCATAAATAGTTTTAAACGCGGGTCCATTCTGTGTAATAAACTATTTGAACTAATATAAGAACCGAATTTGATTTGCATTATTTATTTTTTAGTATTTATATTATTTTTTAAATAGTTGCATAATTGATTGATATTTTTAATTTTTTGATCACCAAAACAAAATCCTTTTTCTTTTAGCTTGTTAATAAATCGATAAATTTTAGGTTGCTTTAAGTTTAAATCATTAATTAGTTTTTTGTTTTGAAAAATTTCAAAAGGTGAAGCATGAAATTTTATTTTACCTTTATCCATAACAATAACATCATCAGCAATTTCTAAAACATGATCCATATTATGAGAAATGAAAATAATTCTTTTATTATTTTCAACATTAAATGTTTTAAACATTTTTAAAAAAGATTTTTCACCATCAGGATCTAAACCTGCAGTTGGTTCATCTAAAATAATTGTATTTCCTTCTAAAGCTAAAATTCCAGCAATTGCAACTCTTCTTTTTTGACCACCAGAAAGATTAAATGGTGAAGAATTTAAATATTTTAAATCCATTTGAACTAATGACAAATATTTTTTTGCTTTTTTTAAAGCTTCATTTTTACTAACACCCATATTTAAGCTTCCAAACATAATATCTTTTTGGACTGTATCTTCAAATAATTGATTTTCTGGAAATTGAAAAACAACTCCAATTGCTTTTCGTAATCGTTTAATATCTTTAATTTTCTTTTTTGAAGCTAAAATTTTAAAATTATTAATTACAATTTCACCTTTACTAGGAATTAATAAACCATTCATATGTTGAATTAATGTTGATTTACCTGAACCTGTTGAACCAATAATTGCAGTTATAATTTTAGGTTTGATTTTTAAAAAAATTTCTTTTAAAGCATATACTTCATAAACCGTTTTTAAATTATAAATATAAGAAACATTGTTAAAAATTATTTCATAATTTAAATCATCAATTGCTTGAACTATTTTTTTAGACTTCATAATTTTTCAATTATTTGCTCTTCGCTATTACAATCATAAAAATTGATTGCTAATTTTTTTGATAATTGCTCTTTTAATTGATATAAAAAAGGAATATCTAACTTAATCGATTTTAGAAAACTAGAATCTTTTAAAATTTCATGAGGGGTATCTAATTTTAATAATTTGCCATCATTTAGAACCGCAACCAAATCAGCATTTAAGATTTCATCCATATCATGGGTAATTGAAATAATTGTTTTATTTTGCTTTTTACATAAATCATACATTAATTTTTTGATTTCTGTTTTTCCTTTTGGATCAAGCATTGTTGTTGCTTCATCAAAAATTAAAATTTTAGCATTTAAAGCAATAGCTGAAGCAACTGCAACTTTTTGTTTTTGTCCCCCTGATAGCATTAAAGGTTCAAAATTTAAAAATTTTTCCATTCCAACTTCTTTTGCTGAATCAACAACAATTTTTTGCATTTTATTTGTTGGAACTTGGCGATTTGAAAGTCCAAATGCAATATCTTCGGCAACAGTTGAACCAATAAATTGATTATCAGGATTTTGAAAAACAATTCCTAAAAAATGTCTAATATAACGAATTGAATTTCTTGTTAACAAATTACCAAAAATCTTGATTTGACCTTTTTGTGGAGTTAAAACACCAATCAAAAGTTTTGATAAGGTTGATTTCCCTGATCCGTTATGACCAATAACACAAATATATTGGTGTTTTTTTAATTTCAAAGAAATGTTTTTTAAAATATTTTCTGAATTTAAATGATATCGAAAATAAAGATTTTCGATCTCAATTGCATATTCACTATTTTGATTATTTCTTAAAAATCAATCAATATTTTTAGATTTTTTATTTTTTTTCATTTAGGAAAATTGAATAATTGCTAAAGTTGCATTATCGCCTTTTCTTTGATTATTTAGTTTTAAAATTTTAGTATAACCACCTTGTCTATTTTTAAATTTTAAAAGTAGAACAGTAAATAGTTTTTTGTTAACGCTGATATTTTTATTTGTTTTAACATCACGAATATAATTATTAACTTGTCTTTTAGCATGTAATGTTTCTTGTTTTGCAATTGTGATCACTTTTTCCATATAAGATTGCAATAATTTAGCGCGATGTAGTGTTAAAGTTAATTTTTCATAATTAATTAAATCACTTGCTAAATTTCGCATTAATGCTACTTTTCAACTTTGCTTATTTTTACTATTATCTAAAATTGCCATTTATTTTCCTATTGTTAAAATTTATTATCACTTAATTTTAATTTTAAAAAATTTAGTTTTGTCTTAATATCATAAAGTGATTTATAACCAAAGTTTTTAAATTTAAGTAATTGTTCTTCGTTTAATTTAATTAAATCTTTAACAAAAATAATATCATTATTTTTTAAACATTTACAACTACGATGGTTTAATCCTAACTCAGTAATTTTTAAATCTAGATTTTTATCTTTTTTAATTTCAACACAATTAAAAATATCTTCTTTTTTTGTAACAAAATCAAAATTTTGAAATAAATCAAGATGATCAATTAAAATTTTAGCACTTGACATAACAGCATCTTGTGCGCTAATTGATCCGTTTGTTTCAACAAATAATTTTAGGGCTTCTAAATTTTTAGTTTGTCCAATTTTAGTAACATTATAATCAAAAAAACTTCTTACAATTGGTGAATAATCAGAATCAACGCTAATTAAAGTATTTGAAATTTCTTTACAAATAAATTTATTTTCTTCACAACTATCATATCCAACAGAAACTCGACCATATAAAGTTATATCTAAATTTGCATCTTTTTCTTGATGACAAATAATAACATCTTTATTTAAAATATCAATTCCTTTTGGAAGCAAAATATCCTTAGCATAAATAATTTCACTTTTTTTTGGTTTTAATATTAATTTAAAATATTCATCACTTGTAAAAAATTTATCATCAACTTTAAAAATAATTTTACGTAAATTTAAAATAATTTTTAAAACATTTTCTTTAACTTTATCAATTTCACAAAATTCATGATTTACACCAACAATATCAACTCCAAAAAGAGCAGGACCTGGTGTAAAAGCTAATAAAGTGCGACGTAAACTATTTCCAATTGAAGCAGCTAAACCTCGATTTAAAGGTTCAATTAAAAATGTTACTTTTGTTTTATCTTTATTGGTATTTAAAACATAAAATTTTGGTTTTGAAAAAATATTAATCATTTTTTTAATTTCCTTACTATTTTAATTAATATTTAAATTATCCTCTTGGTCTTTTAGGAGGTCTTGGTCCATTATGTGGAATTGGAGTAACATCATTAATTGTTGTTATATTAAAACCGATCGCTTGTAAATTTCTAATTGCAGAATCACGACCAGGTCCTGGACCTTTGATTTCAATATCTAAATTATTAACTCCTTGCTCTAAAACAGTTTTTCCTACCTTTTCAGCAACTAATTTTGCAGCATAAGGAGTAGATTTTTTTGAACCTTTAAAACCAATTTTTCCAGCTGAAGATCATGCTAAAACATTACCTTCTAAATCTGAAATTGAAATAATAGTGTTATTAAATGTTGCATGAACATGTGCAACACCATTAATAACATTACTTTTTTTTGCTTTTTTTGTCTTTTTTGTTTTTTGTTGTTTTGCGTTTTTATTCTTAATTGCCATTTTTATTCCTATAAATTATTATTTTTTCTTATTGGCCACAGTTTTTCTTGGACCTTTACATGTTCGAGCGTTTTGTTTTGATGATTGACCACGAACTGGTAAATGATGTTTATGACGAAAACCACGATAAGAATTAATTTCAATTAATCTTTTAATATTAAGAATTTTTTCTTGTTTTAAATTTCCTTCTAATTTTATTGTTTTAGCATATTTTCTTATTTTTGCTAAATCCGCAGAACTTAAATTTTTTACTTTTGTTTCTTTATCAATATTTAATTCTTTTAAAATTGATAAAGATCTTGATTTTCCAATTCCATAAATATATGTTAATGCGATTACAACTCTTTTTTGATCAGGAATATTTGTTCCAATAATTCTTGCCATTTTTTTATTTTATTTCCTTGCTTTTGATATTTAAACTTTAACCTTGTCTTTGTTTGTGTTTAGGAAGTTTACAAATAACACAAATTCTTTTTTTTCGTTTAATAATTTGACAATTACTACAAATTTTTTTAACTGAGCTTCTAACTTTCATTTTCTTTTAAAAAATATTTAATTTATTTATATCTAAAGATAATTCGACCATTATTTAAATCATAAGGAGAAATTTCAACATCAACATAATCATCAGGTAAAATTCTAATGTAATTCATACGCATTTTTCCTGAAATATGTGCTAAAATAACTTGATTATTTTCAAGCTTAACTTCAAATCTAGTATTTGGGAGTACTTTAACAATTCTTCCTTTTACAACAATAAAGTTTTTTTTTGCCATTTTTTAATTTAATTTTAACTTATACTTGTTAAAACTTTTGCTCCATTTTTTGTTATTAAAATTGTTGCTTCATAATGAGCAGTTGGTAATTTATCTTTGCTATATACACTTCAATTATCGCTACCTAAAATAATCTTGCTACTTGTTGCTAAAATCATTGGTTCAATACAAATAACCATATTTTCTTGTAATTTTAAATTAGTATTAATATTACCATAATTTAAAATTATTGGTTCTTCATGTAAAAAATTTCCAATTCCATGTCCGCCATATTCCTTAACAACATGAAACGAAAAAGTTTTCACATATTGATAAATTAATCAAGAAATAGTTCCTAAATGAATGCCAATTTTACAATTGTTAATTGCTAAGTTAAGTGCATTCTTAGCACAATTAATTAATGATTGTTTTAATTTTAAATTATTAATGTTATTTTTAACATTTATTAAATTATTACCTTGTGGTTTTAAAATAAAACTAATTGCGCTATCAGCATGATATCCATTAAATGAACAACCAGCATCAATTGAAACTAAATCATAATCTTGAAATTTTCTTTCTGTCGGAATACCATGAATTAAACAATTATTAACACTAACACAAATAGTATTTGGATATGAATAATAACCTAAAAAATTTGGTTTACAATTACTTTTGATAATAAATTCGTTAGCTAATTTATCTAAATCTAATGGAGAAATTTTAGTTGAAGTTTGTAATTTTAAATATTTTAATAAATCTGAAACTACTTTACCAGCAATTGCAATATTTTTAATTTCTTTTTTAGTTTTGATTAAATGCTCTTGTTTATTCATTAAAAATATATTGATTTATTTTTTTAATAACATCTCATGGATTTTCGTTTTTAACCTTAATCTTAGTTAATTTTTTTTGTTTTTTGTAAAAATTAATTAATGGTTTGGTTTTAACATGATATTGTGATCATCTAAGCGCAATATTTTCAATTTTATCATCAGCGCGTCGAATTAATTTTTCATTATCAAAATCACATAAATCTTTGTTTTTTTTCGGTGGTCTTAACAACAAATTATAACTTCGTTCACATTTTGGACAAACGCGACGATTTAAAATACGATCAATTAAAATTTTATATTTAATTTTAAGTCAAACAACATGATTAACTTCTAAATTTAACGAATTTAAAATTTGATCTAAACTAGTTGCTTGAAAAAAGTTTCTTGGAAAACCATCAAAAATTAAATTAACATTTTGAGCATCAACATTTGCAAATCTTGTTTTAAAAAGATTAATCATATAATTTTGAAAAATTCGACAAATTAATTGATCAGAAATTAATTTACCACTCTTCATTAAATCTTTTATTTCAAGTTCATCTTTATTTAAGTTCGGTTTTTTAATAATTTCACGCAAGATATTTCCTGTTGAAATATGAACAAAATTTCGCTTATTAACTAAAATTTGTGAAATTGTTCCTTTTCCTGAAGCTGGAGCTCCTAAAAGAATAATAATCATCTTTTTTAAAAATTACCTTTGGTTTTTATTATCATAAATAAGGATTTTTTTTATCATTTAATAAAGAGTTGTTACTTGAAAAATTTTTGTATAAAGCAAATTTTTGTTGAATTAATCGACCTTTAACTTGTCTAATTGTTTGTAAACAAACTGAAACCATAATAATTAAACCAGTTCCACCCATTGCTAATGAAGAAGGAAGTTTTGTTTGAATTGCAACAATATAAGGTAAAACAGCAACAAAAGCTAAACCGATTGAACCAAAAAAACTTAATCGATTAACAACGTTTGTTAAATATTTTTCAGTTGCAATACCTGGAGGTATACCAGGAATAAACTTACCTCCTTTTTTAAAATTCTCCGCTACTTTTTCAGGATTAATTTGCACTTGAGAATATAAAAAGGCAAATAAAATAATTAAAATTGCATATAATCCAACACCATAATAAGTTCCAAAAGACATATATGTATTAACAAAATAAACAAACTTGGAGGTTGGATTATTTAAAACAATAATTTGAGCAATTGTAATGGGCGCTGTTATTAACGCGGATGCAAAAATAACCGGAATAACGCCGGCACAATTTAACCGTAATGGTAAAAATGTTTTATCTTGACTTTGTTTTGCTAAACCAGAACCTGTTTGTTGAATTGGAATTCTTCTTTGTGTTTCATTTAAAACAACAACGAAGAAAATAACAAACAAGAAGGTAATCATATAAATTAAAAATCATAAAAAGTTGTTAAAGAAAATACTAGGATCAACATTATTTCCTAAAAAATGATTATATGTTGATTTAATACTAAATGGTAATCTTGCAACAATTCCAGCTGCAATTATAATTGAAATTCCATTTCCAATCCCTTTTTTAGTGATTTGATCTCCTAATCATAACATGAACATTGTTCCGGCTACCAAAACCATTGAAACTAAAAAATAATAAAAGATTGCATTGCCACCACCTGAAGGGGGATTAACTCAAGATGGAGTAATAATATTTTGTTTTTCCATTGTAAAAATCGTTGCAATTCCTTGCATAACCGCAAACGGAATTGTAAATATCCGATTTAAACGATCTAACTTTTTGCGACCTTTTTCCCCTGATTTTGCTCATCTTGTCATAACCGGAACAACATCTGTTGAAAGTAATTGAACAATAATTGAAGCAGTAATATAAGGGGAAACCCCAAGTGCAATAATTGAAAATCTTCCAATTGTTCCTCCACCTAATAATGAAATCAAGTACAAGAAATTATTTGGATTATTCATACTATCTTTATTAACTTTAATTCCAGGAACAGTTAAATGACATAGAAATCTAATTAAGACAATAATTAATAAGGTGAAAATTATTCTTGAAATTAAATTTTTATTTTCTTTATAGAAAGCAAAAAATTTTCCTTTGGTAATTCGTTTTTTATTAATTGAAAAAAGTTTAATCATTTTTTTTAATGCAATTTTTTTTTATTATTTTTCCATTTGCTTTAATAATTAAATCCTGCGCTGTTTTTGAAATTTTAAAAACATCAACTTCAAGCGCTTTAGAAATATTTCCGTTTCCTAAAATTTTTACTTTTGTGCGAATGTTTTTAATAATTTTATTTTCAAAAAGAGTTTGATTATTAATTTTAACAAAACTAAATTTTTCGATTTGATTTAAATTTAGAATTTTAAATTGTGTTTTTTTATGATAAAAACCAAATTTAGGTAATCTTCTAAAAATAGGTGTTTGTCCACCTTCAAAACCAACTCGAAGTCGAGGGTGAGTTCTTACCTTTTGTCCTTTTTGACCTTTTCCACATGTTTTACCATGATTAGAACTAGTCCCGCGCCCGATTCTTTTTCTTGGCTTTGAAAAAAAATCTTGTTTTATTTCATGAAGTTTCATTTTATTGAAATTATAATAATTTTTTTTAATTTGAGGTTGTTTTTTTATTTTTTGAATCCAATTCTTTTTCGGATTCAATTTTTTTAATTTGATCAAAAAATCTTAGTAATTGATAATCTTGGTAGGTTTTTAATTTGCTTAAAGCATCAAAAGTTGCTCTAATAACGTTAATTTTAGTATGGGAACCAAAAATTTTAGAATAAATATTTTTAATTCCTGCTAATTCTAAAATAATTCGAACACTTCCTCCAGCAATTAATCCCTTACCTTTTTTAGCTGGTTTAATTAAAACCTTAGATCCACATCAAGTTCCTCTAACTTCATGAGGAATTGTACTATTAACAATTGTTATAGCTTGCAAATTCTTTTCCGCATCATTAATTGCTTTTTTAATTGCAATTGGAACTTCTTTTGCTTTTCCTTTTCCTAAACCAACTTTTGATTTTTTATCACCAATAATAACAATAGCAGCAAATCGAAATTGACGTCCACCTTTTGTTACTTTAGTAATTCTACTAATTGAAATTACTTTTTGTTCATATTGGCTTTGTTGTTTTTTAAAAGTTCTTCTTCGAAAAGTTTTTTTATTAGGATCTTTAGTATCATAATTTTTTTTAACTAAACTTGAATCATTTGAAGTTGCTTTTTTTGTCTCGTTTAAATTATTATTCACACTTTTATTTTTAGTAACAATTTTTTTATTATTTTCCATTATAAATTAAACCTTAATTTTTTTTAAACGAAGTTGTTCGCAAAATGCTTTTATTTTACCATGATATAATTTACCATTTCGATCTAAAACAACTTGTTTAATATTTAGTTTTTGTAAATTAATTGCTAATTGGTTTGCAACTTCAATAGCTGTTTTAATATTATTTTTAAATGAATCATCTAGTTTTAAACTTGAAAAAGAAGTAATTGTTTTTTGTTTTGAATCATCAATAACTTGAACATAAAAATATTTTTTTGATTTAAAAACACTAACGCGCGGAATTAAGCTGGTTCCATTAATTTTTTTGCGGATGTGTTTTTTTCGTCTTAAATTTTTTGCAATTGCTTTATTTTGTTTCATTATTTTTTTGCCTGACAATTATTTTTATTTACTTGCAGTTTTTCCTTCTTTTCTAATAATTTGTTCATTTTCATACATAATTCCTTTCCCTTTATAAGGTTCAGGTTTTTTAAAATTTCTAATTTGAGCTGCAACTTGAAAAACTTTTTGTTTATCAATACCACTAACTTCTAAAATTGTTGGTTTTAAAACTTTAACAATAACGTTGCTTGGAATTTTATAATTTATTAAATGTGAAAATCCTAAATATAAAACTAAAATATCTTTTTTTAATTCCGCTTTATATCCAACACCAACGATTTTTAGTTTTTGCTTGTAGCCTTTTTTTAAACCAACAATCATATTTAAAATTAAAGCATTAAATGTACCATGAATTTGTTTAGATGTTTTTAATTCATTTATTCTTGTTAATAAAATGGTGTTTTGTTCAAGATTTAATTTTAAAATTTCAGGAATCTTAATTGATAAAGAACCTTTTGAATTGCTAAGGGTTAATTCATTTAAAGAATATGAAGCTTTAATATCTTTATCAAAAGTAAGTTTTCGTTTTCCAATTCTACTCATTATGAAAATTTTGTTATTATTATTTTAATTTTATCAAACATAAGCTAAAACTTCGCCTCCAAGCTTAGCCTTACGAGCTAATTTATCACTTAAAATACCAGCAGATGTTGAAACAACAGCAATTCCTAAGCCATTTAACACAAAAGGAAGGTCTTTATATTTTGAATAAACCCTTAACCCAGGTTTTGATATTCTTCTTAAACCTGAAATTGAACTTTTGTTATTAACGTATTTTAAATTTACGACAATAATTTTTTTATGTTCATTACGAACAATACTTTTGATATAACCTTCTTTTTTAAGAAGTTGTAAAACGTTTCATTTTAATCATGAAAAATCAACATTTAAATTTTCATGTTTTCTTAAAATAGCGTTTTTAATTCTTATCAATAAATCAGCGATTGGATCATTAACCATTATTTATTAACCTATTTATATTATTTTTTTTTATCATGATGATTTTGTTATTCCTGGAATTTCATTTAAAAGGGCGTGTTTGCGAAAACAAATTCGACATAAATGAAATTTTCTTAAAACACTATGAGGTCGACCACATTGACCACATCTTGAATAATATCGATTCTTAAATTTTAATTTTTTTAATTGCTTAACTTTTAAAGATTTCTTAGCCATTATTTTTTGCTCCTTATATTTCTTTTTTTAAAAGGAAAACCTAACATTAAAAATAATTGATATGCTTGTTCAATATTATTTGTTGAAGTAACAATACAAATATCAAGACCCCTAATTTTATCAATAACTTCATAATTAATTTCTGGAAAAATAATATTTTCTTTTATCCCAATACTATAATTTCCAAATTTTGTAAAACTTTTTCAAGATAAACCTCTAAAGTCCCTAATTCGAGGTAAACCAATATGAATTAATTTTTCTAAAAAGTATCACATTTTTTGGTTTCGAAGTGTTACTTTAACACCTAAAGGCATATTTTCACGAACTTTAAAAGCAGAAATTGATTTTTTAGCTTTTGTAACAATTGCTTTTTGAGCACCAATTAGTGTTAAAACTTTTTGGGCATTTTTAATAGCATTTGAATTTGTAACCGCATCTTTTAAACCCATATTTAAAACAATTTTTTTAATTGTTGGTACATTCATGATTGAATCAAAATTAAAATGTTTTTTTAAGTCAAATTTAATTTTAGAATCATATTTTTGCTTTAGTGCGCAAATACCTAAATTATTTTTTGATAATTTTTTGAGAGTTTTTTCCATAGCGAAATTTTTTGTTATTAATAATTTTAAAACCGATTTTAGTTATTTCATTTTTTTTATTAGGATCAAGCAGAGCTAAATTAGAAAGATGAATTCATGCATCTAATTCAACAATTCCACCTTTTTGGCCATCTTGAGTTGCTTTTTGGTGTTTTATAACACTAACACCTTTAATTTTAGCGCGATTTGTTTTTTTGTTGATTTCAAGAATTTGAACATCTTTGTTTTTATGAGCTCCAGCAATAATACGAACAGCATCATTTTTTTTCAGTTTTGTTTTATAAACTTGAGTTTTTTTTGTTTTATTTGTTTTCATTTTAAAGAACTACTAATGCTAATGAAATTATTTTTGAATAACCTTTTTCTTTTAATTCACGGGCAATTGGACCAAAAATTCTTGTTCCACGTGGATTTTTATCATCTTTAATTAAAATAGCAGCATTTTCATTAAACGAAACACAAGTTCCATCTTTTCTTAAAATTGGTTTTTTACTTCGACAAATCACTGCTTTTAAAACTTGTCCTTTTTTAATTTGACTATGTGATAAAACTTTTTTAACACTAACAACAACAACATCACCAACATAGGCAAATTTTTTTAAAGAACCACCTAAATTTCGAATTACCATTACTTCTTTTGCTCCAGAATTATCTGCAACTTTTAATCTTGAAAGAGGTTGGACCATAATTTTATTGCTCCTGTTTAATAATTTTAATTAATTTAAAGTTTTTTCTTTTTGAAATCGGTTTTGTTTTTTGAAAAACAACTTTTTGATTAACTAAAGCGATATTTTCTTCATCATGAACAAGATATTTTTTTAAATAACGATATCTTTTATAATATAAAGGATGATTTTTATATGTTTGAACTAAAACATTAATTGTTTTAAAACCACTTTTTTTAATTACTTTTCCAACTAAGTTCTTTTGGGGAAATTTTTTCATTATTTTTTATTTTCCTTTGTAATTTCTTTTGTTTTAGATTCATTTTCATTTTTTTTAATTGGCTCTAAAACAATTTTTTTAGCTTCTTTATTTTCAATATTAGATAAATTTTTTAAAATTTCTTGATCTTTAGAAACCAAATCATCATTTTGTAATTTTTTATTAGTATTAATCAATTTATTTTTGCGTTTTAAAATCATTCTTTTTGTTTCTTTTTCAATTTCTTTAAAATTTTTGCTTAAATCCACTTTAAAATGACGATTAATTTTTTCACCTTTAAGTTTGCGCTCACTAAGAATTGTTAGAATTCGAGCAATTAAAATTCTAAGTTTTTTAATTTTATGAGTTTTTTCAAGATTTCCAAGCGCTAATTGAAATCGCAACGCAAATAATTCTGCGCGTGATTTTTCTTCAATAATGATTAATTCTTTGCTTGTTTTTTTGCGTAAATCAATAACTAACATATTTTTTAATTCTTCTTAATAATTTTACACTTTAATGGTAGTTTATGAATTGCTCTAGTTAAAGCTGTTTTAGCAATTTCTTCACTAACTTCACTAATTTCAATTATTACCATTCCTTTTTTTACAACAGCAACTCATTTTTCAACATTTCCTTTTCCAGAACCCATTCTAACTTCGGCTGGTTTTTGGGTTCTTGCTAAATGAGGAAACATATTAATTCAAACTTTACCTGAACGTTTCATAAATCTTGTTAAAGCAACTCTAGCTGCTTCAATTTGTTTAGCTTCAACATAATTTCCAGATAAAGACATAATTCCATATTCGCCAAAATTTAATTTTTTATGACCTTTCGTAATTCCTTCATAACTTAGGCGATGTGGTTTACGATATTTAGTTTTTTTTGGGACTAGCATTTTTAAAAGTTTTTACTTTCTTTTTATAAAATTTTTTAAATTTCTTTTTTGGTGGTGATTTTTTATCTAAACTATCTTCAGCTTTAGCATTATTTAATAATTCACCTTTATTAATTCATACTTTAACACCAATTGCACCATATGTTGTGCGCGCTATTGCAAGCGCATATTCAATATTATTTCTTAGGGTGCTTAAAGGAAGATTACCTTCTAAATAACCTTCGCTTCGAGCCATATCAACACCATTTAAGCGTCCTGACACTAATGTTTTAATTCCTAAAATTCCAGCTCGTTTTGCTTTTTTAATTTCGAATTTTTGAGCACTCCGAAATGATACTCGATTTTCAATTTGTCTAGCAATTGAATTTGCAATAATATCAGCACTAAAACTTGGAATTTTAATTTCAATAACATTAATTTTAATCTTTACGTTGCGGTTTTTTAATAATTTTTTGATCTGTAAAGAAATATTTTCAAGATTTTTACCACTGTTTCCTAAAACAATCCCACTTCGAACACATCAAATTTGAATTTTAATTTCTTTAAAATTAGTTCTTAAAATTTCAATTCTTGCTATCAATGCTTCTTTTAAAAGTTTTAATAACATTTTTTTAATTAAAAGATCTTTATTTAATTGATTTGCATATATTTTATTATCTTTAGCAAATCATTTTGATGTTCAGCCTCGATTAACTCCAACTCTAAATCCTAAAGGATTAACTTTTTGACCCATTTTAAACTTTACTTTCCTTTTTTACTTTTGATTCATTTTTAATTTCATTTTGTAAATTTAAAATTGGTTTTGCAGGAGCAATTTTTTTAATTGCTTTTTTTTGTGCTAATTTCTTAATTTTCTTTTGTTGGCTTTGCAATTTGTTTTGATTTGTTTTTTTATTATCGTTATTATTTAAATTTAAGTCACTTAAAATTACTGTAATTGAGCTAGAGCGTTTTAAAATTGGAAAAGCACGTCCGTGTGCATGAGCTTGCATTCTTTTTAAAGTTTTAGCTTCATTAACATAAATATATTTAATTATTAATTTATCAGCTTCTAAACCAAAATTATTAACGGCATTAGCAACACAACTTTTAATTAATTTTAAAACAACCAAACTAGATCTTTTGGCTGTATTTTCTAAAATCCCATAAGCTTTCCCAATTTTTAAATTACGAACTAAATTAACAACTAATCTAACTTTGCGAGGACTTATTCGAACCTTACTTATACTTGCTTTTACTTCCATTTTGAACTAACTTTATTTTTTACTATTAACAATTTTTTTTCCTTTGCCATGTCTTGTAAATTTTCTTGTTGGGGCAAATTCACCAAGTTTATGACCTACCATATCTTCACTAATATAAACTGGAATATGTCTTTTACCATTATGAATTGCAAAAGTAACCCCAATAAATTCAGGAAATATTGTTGATCTTCTTGATCAAGTTTTAATAACTTTTTTTTTACCTTTTAATGCTTTTACCTTTTTAAATAAATAAGCATCGACAAAAGGACCTTTTTTTAATGATCTACTCATTTTGTTTTATTTACCTATCTTTTTTTTGATTTTCTAGTTGAAATAATAAATTTAGAAGATTTCTTTTTTTTCTTTCTTGTTTTAACACCAAGCGCTTTTTTTCCTCAAGGTGTTAAAGGAGCTTTACGACCAATTGGAGCTTTACCTTCACCACCACCATGAGGGTGATCGTTTGGATTCATTGCTGAACCTCTAACTGTTGGTCTTATTCCTTTATTACGATTTCGACCAGCTTTACCAATATTAATTAAATTATATTCTTCATTATCAACGCATCCAATAACAGCTTTACAAGTTGCTAAAATTTTTCTTGTTTCATTTGAAGCTAATTTAATAATAATGTATCTTGGATCTTCACTAACACCAATTAAACGAGCATATGTTCCAGCGCTTCGAACTAATTTAGCACCTTGGTTTGGTTTTAATTC
>Ga0210059_1001302_pt1 | contig 37089 bp, 27 predicted proteins | sample Ectturendosymbi2_FD_188042 | JGI IMG/M metagenome (GOLD analysis project Ga0210059, IMG submission 188042) | Ecteinascidia turbinata endosymbiont from Florida, USA - Sample 2 (SPAdes) (version 2) | ecosystem: Host-associated > Tunicates > Ascidians > Unclassified | place: Key West, Florida... | reverse complement strand
CACAAAAAATCCGCACCCCCCAACCAAAAAATGTTTTTTTCTAGTGTAATCTACTAGACTGGCCGATTCTTTTGAGCCATTCAACAGCTCTCTAGCGCAATCGGCGGAGGAGCTAGGGCGTTGGTAAGGCAACCGAAAACTGCTGTTTTTTAGGCCGAAATCCAAGTACGAATATATCGTAGACCGGCTCTCAAAGTGTTAATATCCAATTTTTTCTTAAGCTAAAAAGCAAAGACACAGGAAAACACAAAGCTGAAACATCAACTGCCCCTGCAGCCTTGCTCTACACAACTAATAAATGTAAATTGGAATGAAAATCTATGTCCCACTGGCTTGATGCATTCAAATAGCTCAGAAACAAAACACACACTTTTCATACTTAACACATTAGCCAAAAACATCTTTGTTAAAACTTTCACAACTAATAGCATCAGCATGAAATGCAATCCATGTATTGCTGAACAAATGCGCAATCTCTCTAACAAGCACATGGTACATATTATTGTAGTACAGCACCGTAATAGCTGTCTATAGATTTAATGTTTCATCGATCATATGATGCATGCGCAAGTTACTCAATGCAGAGTGAAAACATAGTGCTGTTCGACACAAATTTATAAATAAGACATGCTAGCTCATAACCTATGTCAACAAGGCATGTATTAAATATGTAGAACAACAATAGACACATGCATTTTATGTTTCATTGGCCAATGGACAAGTTGAACCAACAGAGTCTAAAAGTTTTAACTAAAACCTTTTGTACTTTGTGGTAGAATCATCTTCAAAATTGCTACGATATAAATAGCTTTTTGTAAATTTACAATTTACTGTAAGATGTATTGAAATCAACAATTGAAAAAACAAAGTTTAATGATATCATGTTGGATGCTCTGAAAACAACCATTTGATCAAAAGCAAAAATCAATTTAAGTGTGATACCACAAAATATGCCAGAAGAGCAACCACATGGCATTGATTGCACACTTTACCCGGAAATAACACGACATTGATTGGCCTCTAAGGACAATGTTAACATTTAATATGTGAAGGAGCCAGAAAACACATTTGTCTCAAGCTCTGATGCTGTTCTCAAAACTCACTTGCAGTCACTGACAAACGTGAAATTAGAAATAGCATTGCTTTACTGTTACTTTTGGTTCAACTATCTTCAAACATCAAAAAATCATTTAAATTATCTTTACTGACTGTAAACAAGCTGCTGTCCTGTTTTTTTGGGTGAGCGTGTGTGTGGCACTAACCATGAGTTTTGTGGAAAATTGTGTTATGCTTTATTAAATGAATTTTTACCAATAAAAAAAGCGATTGTTTTCAAAAAATTCAATATCTCATTTGATCCAAGTTTGGGGTTGATTTATCAGAAATTATTATTCTTCATTGTTCAGATGCAAAAGATATGGCACAAGACAACTTCCAATTGATGATGGCTAAATGCAACCTGCTTTTTGAAGATCAGATACACAAACCTATCACTTGACAATGAGAAAAATAAACACAACAACACCACAAACTGCTGCACTACTTATTCTCTACAGAAAGTCACTTTTCACTTTCTGCAACTACTAACATTTTAAGACCTATCAAAAGAGCATAGCTTTAGTGCTAATGCATCTGTTGCACCATACACAGTTTTTCTAAATAAAAAATGTTGATGTGCTAACTGAAAAAATGTTGCATGTGACTGAAATGTGTGATCCGCCATGTGTACCAGAGCAATGCTTCTAAACAAATATATCCTTGGTTGTTACTGTACTTGCCATGAAAAAACTGCATTAGCAGCATAGCCAAAAGATGAGGCCGAAACCAGAGTCAAAACTTTAGCTGATATCTCACAAAGTTCATTTTATTGGTGGTGGAGCCATTCCTATCCCGCCAGGTACAGATGAAACTGCAGCACTAGGTCCTAGTAGCATTTGTCTTTGATGTTGCTGTTGCTGTTGTTCTATATTATATCTTTCTTGTTCAAATAGAACAGGAACAACCAACACCAGGAATCCTGCTGTTCCAGCCCACATTGCAGATCTTGAAAAACTGTATAGCTTTGCCATGCCTGAACAGCTATAATTCAATGTAATAGATGCAGCAGATCTGACTTTATCTGGAAACATTTCTGTTAATCCCCAGAGTCTTTCAGACAAAGATTCATCTTCAAAATCTTCATCAAAATTGTCTAATTCAGATGATGTATCAGCCATGTCTCTATGGTTAAAACCTAAAAGCAGTGTATTAATAAAGTCAATATCAAGTGCAGATTAGTCAAAATCAACCCAACATGTCATTAACAACTTTTGAACATACAATCATATTGGGATTAACAGAACATATAACTTGCAAAAAAGTCTGGCTTTACGTAATCTGAAACCAAATCCAAATCTTGTGCACGTATATTAGCAAAATCATAAGTAGAGGTATAACAACTGTTTAAAAAATACTTCATAACTACAACAAAAATATTGCTACAACTTTTGTGACCACACTACACATTAAAATATTAAAATCTTTAATTCATTGGCAAGATTACAATAATTCATTAATGCCAGTGGTCGGCACCCTGCAGCTCCAGAGCTGCATGCAGCTCTTTAACTCCTCCAAAGTTGCTGTCTGCATATGACAAAAACTGGAATTAAAATTTGCATTTGGCTAGTATCAGAATTAAGTTGATTGCAATTGAGCCTATGCTCCTGTGAAGATGCATGAAAAATAAAACACCATCAACGTTTTGTGGCTCCTCACTGGCCATGTCTGCTGGAAGATGAAGCAGAATGGCTCTTGTTAAAAAAGGTTGCCAACCCTTGGTTAATGCATTTGATGACACTGCTACTATGGTGGATGTATAATAAGTATTGTTGCAGTCAGATAACATCTCCCTGAAGACTGGAGGTTCGAAGTCAAACAGGTAGCACATTAAGCCTTAAGCATGAAATTTGGATTATGTACGTTTCGTAAGTTTTGAAACAGGCAGAAAATTTTTGACTTTATTGCCTTTGGTTACCCTTATCCTCATGCATAAAATAAGCCGTTGAGACAAACGACATGTTGTCCTGAGGAAGTACAAAGCTAACCTGCAACACTTGGTTCAATAAGCAATTTTAGATGAACGTGAGAAGAATACAATATTCTTATTGCAACGCATTGAAAATTGTGCTTCACTAAATCATTACTCTGCTATGTTGCTTTTCACTGATTTACTACTTGTTTTTTACACTTAGACTGCTTCCAGCAATCACTGAGTACCCAGGTAGGTGCCAAATGGCTAGTGTTTATATTTGTTCCATTAGCATGTTTTACAAATTATAAGTGACCTAAGTTTTCAAATTAATTTTCATAACTGAGGTTTGTTTACTTGACCAGCAACCACAGTAATGATGTAAGTTTAGTAATTAACTAAACTATCAAGTATAATCGATGATCAAAGACAGTTTGTTAATGTAAAACTTGAACATTAGGAAAAGGCAATTGCACAAGATTTATCGTAAGTGCAAAATATGACATCTATGTGAGACAGTCACTTGGGCTTTAAAAACTACAAGTCCTTGCTAAAAACAGTCAAACTTAACATGCTCATTTACAAGTAACAAGAGCAAGATCAGCAATGCTTATAACAGTAACATAGGCTACAATTTTTTGTAAGAATTAGACCCCAACCAATACGTTTTTTGGGCCAATACCAATGTTTTTCATTTTCCATTGCCAATAACCGATGCCGATACTGATATTTTTGTATTATTCAAACTACAGCTGAAAGGCATTATGGTGCATTTTTCTCTTCATGCCACAAAAGCAAAAAAATAATTGCACAGGTTACAATTATAAAAAATTAGATTGTGATAAGTTAGAATAAGCAGTGTCTATTTTGCCTCACAAGGCGAAATATACCCTATTTATTCAAGTATAATGCACACTCGTGTATAACGTGCACCCTTAATTTCATGATTGAAAATTTATAATTTTTTTTACTTTCCGGGGTATCCAAATAAAAATGTTACCGTCAGTGAAAACACTGAATTGAAACAGGCAATGCTCAAACTGAACACAACATTTATGTTGCAACATCAATGTCGTCCTTTGTTGCAACATTTTCTATTATTACATCATGGAGTCTAAGTACCGTTGAAACTGCAAACGCACCGGTTTTAGGAAGTGCTGCCCCATTTGACAGAAGCTGTGGCATGCGAAAAGAACTAGGGCCGCATTCTACATCCAGGTCATGCATCGTGCAATGACAATTATAGAGAAGCGCAGCCACTTGTCAAAGCTACCCAACGTCGTGCAACACAGATACAGCGGAAGTGAAAATTAGGCAAGCTGCCATTTTGTAACAAAGGCTTACAGTTCTTTTTTTTTGACCAAATTTTTAGTCGCGCAGTGTGTGTGTGTGTGATTAGGTTTTTGTACTCCTGCGCTATGCTGAAACAAGCTATACGAAATATACTGTACTTGCACATTCTTTTGCGTATGATACCATACTTGCACGTTCTCTTGCTCTCTCTCGCATTCTCTGCACAAGTATGCGTATGCAAAATTGTATACCAGGTTATGCGTACCTGAACTCATGCGCCCTCAGGTATGAAATCTAACACCTCATTTATAACGCGCACTGAACTTGAACTTTGCGTTGGTGTTTTTGGTATACAATTTTGCCCATTATACTCGAATAAATACGGTACACTCCTGGAGCTAATTTGCCACCAGCTGAACATGGTTAGCTGAACTGGTCACATGACAAGCTTGTACAGCATGATTGTCTCAGTTGACTGTGACGTCCGTAAATGGCTTAGTCTGATAGACAAGTAATGTCATGGTTTCAGTTCTAGCAAGCTGTTAGCAGCTTCTTGTTTGCAGTGTGTGAACTGCAGGCTAAACCCCTGAACCTAAACCCTAGTCTCTTTTTATGTATTGCACTTGTCACATGACCAGTTCAATTGTGTTTGACTTAAAGTCAAATGTACTCTGATAGGATGGCTTCATCCATCGTGCCCACTGCAGTCCACAGCAATTCTAGAACTTGCAGTAGTCTTACTCTAAATCAACAAATGCACAATGCCAAACAGGCAAACATGTGTTTTGTGTAAGTAGGCCTACTCCCTATATAGATATCTGTGCCTACACTCAGATGTCATATGTAAAAAAACAATACGCAACCCATTGAAACCATCATTCTACTGTGATGAAGAACTGTACAACATTAAATTCTGCGGAAACTTGTGTCACTGCTCGTTGTGACGTTGGCACTTTTTTATGCACGCTGAACACAAGGCTGCCTAGCCTTTGGAGACTTTGATAAAACAGCCAACCAACACAACAGCACGTAACCTAGTTTGTTCGCAGACAATCATCTGCTTATCGCAAAAAACTGCTGGTGAATGTTACGTCACAGAGCGTTTTGCTGGGACTATTACACTGCGGCCTGATTAATGTGCATGAAGGCTCTGGGCGCTAAGAACAGGACAGGGAATTTGCATTAACCAGCCCGGGTCAGAGATGAAGTTGCAACTTGGATAGACCAAACACTCCATGCAGAGCAACAGCGTAACACTTTTATGAGCAAATATTGCCGATATATATCGACGGAATTTTGCCGATACGATACATCAGTAACATCGTCATATCAGCCTATATATATATATATCATCATGCCAATCCTTCGGCTAAGCTCTAGTGAGAATGAACATTAATTAGGCTATAATCATATACCAAAAATATCTTTTTTCACAATGAATCATGAGTTTATTATCATAACATCAAACAAAAACTATTAGGTTGTGAAAAGGATTAAAGGAATGCCACATACAGCAAACCCATAAATTTGGTCAATTATTATTCTCCTCTTATAGGATGAGAGCCGAGAGGTAAGTTATGCTGAAAGACAAATACTAGCTCTTCCTCTCAGGCATGGTGAGTTAAGTCTGACCAATCCTCAGACAACTACCAAGGCAGAATATGATAACTCCATTCTGATCACTGATAAACTAACGGACCAAATATACAACCAAAAATTCAATCTCAAATAGAATACATCAGACCAGCAATATGCCAGAAACATGAAAAGCAGAACACACAAGAAGAAAACAAAATGCCAAAGTAGCCATGTAACGAACTAATTGAGGAACTAACCCCAGAGTTACAACAACTTATAAAAGGAGCAAGGAAAAAGAGGCATCTTCTTGGCTGTCAGCCTTGCCAATTAAAGTGATTGGACATGCACTAAACAAACAAGAATTCATGGATGCCATCTGCATGAGATATGGATGGAAGGTGAAGGGCATACCCACCAACTGTCCTTGTGGAGAGACAAACTCTGTAGATTACAGCCTCATACGTAAAATGGGCAGTTCGCTTTAATGAAACACAACTCAGTAAGAGACTCTGAGGCACAGATAATGAAAGAGGTTTGTAGAGATGTTCAAATATAAACTACACTTCTGCCAATCAATGAAAATGATTTTGAAAGAATAGTCAGTACTGACAACAATGCATGGTTGGATATTTCTGCAAGAGGACTGTGGAATAGCTGTGAGAAAATGTTGTTTGACATGAGAATCACACATCCTACCACACAGTCTTACTCTGGTAAATCCATTTCACAGGTCTACCAACAACATGAAAAAGAGATGGTTTAAGTACAACCAATGAGTGATTGACACTGAGAAGTCTTCATTTAATCCCCTTGCCTTCACAAGTGGTGGGATGGCACCAGAATGCAACAGAGTCAACAAAAAAGTGGCTGAAAAAATAGCTTAAAAATGCAAGGAGCCAAATGCATCTCTCATGAGTGACCTACATTAACACAAAGCTCATATTATCCCTTTTGACAAGTACCTTTACTGCAATAGAGGTTTTTGAGGCAAATGGAGCAACGTTCACCTCCAGGAACTCACAGACATTTACTTTAGTGTAAGGAAGTGGCAATGGAACTGCCTCCTATGACACAGTTCAAATAAAACACTGAGTTTGTCAGTCAAGTGGTGCCATCGTGGTAGCATAGCAGATGCATTTTGGACAAAGCTCAGATTTCCCCTATTTGAGGAGCACCCTCAAATCAATATGACGATTTCGAGGCAAACAAAGTGATGTCCACTTCCAGGACCTCATACACATTGACTTTGGCTTAATTCCTAAGCCTACAATCATTCATGCACAGTAAAGCTGAACAATGGTGTCAATGAAATGACACCAGTTATATCTGTGAAATAAGTGGCTAGTTCACATAAGTCATGACTTTTCGTGGTGAAACTCTACCTTCTAACTACTTCTCTCGCTTACTAAACATATTTTGCTTTTCATGTACCTAACACTTCTTCATTCGACACTTATTGGAATAATGTTTGCTGTTAATATCACTGTAATCTGTCCATACTCTTGCTTTTTCAACCTCATTTGCTGATGCCATGCATCTGGTTGGAAACAACTCCTCCATGAAACATACCCCACTATATTGTCCGTGGGTAATTTTCTATTTCTTCACGATTTGTATGTAAACATTGTTTTGTGCCCTTGCTACTTATTTTTATAATGAAATGTTGTGTTCAAAATGTATTGCTCTCTGCTTCATGACCCTTATTTCTGCTCGCTTCCTTCACGTGTATCAGTGTGTGCTTGCTTCACCTGCTCATCTGTACAGATGTATCAACTCTTCACCTATTGCTTGCCCACCATCATGTGTTATGTTGATGTCTATTGTGTTTTTCATTTTATTTTGGCTGTATTTCTGTTTTTTTTCTGTTTCCTACTTTTACGAAAAAAAAATTTTAACGCGGAATGTAAGCACCCAACTGATAGGTCAAAAATGTGTTTTATGTTGAAATGAAAATGAAATAAAAATCTAAAGTGTTAAAGACGCAACAAAACTAGAGGTAACAAACTGCAGACAAAAAGCAATCAAAACGCACAAGAAAAATATCCAGTGTCCATATATCCCCTGAACTCACTGAGAAGCTCTTTGAATTTGTTATAATTTCTCTCCCCTACCCCAATTATGAGCATGCTTCATTCACATGCTCATCTGCACCAGTGTTGCCACTCTGTTGGTATGGAAAAAAGTACTAGATTTCGTGATAAACAACATTAAGATTCACAAAAAAAACATTACGCTAGATCACAAAAGCAACCTTACACACACACAGTGAAAATGCCGAGATAATGCATTGGAATGCTAACCATAGATATATGCAACTCAATTGAGTCATTGTAAACCAGAAACAAACGAAAACAGGAGATAGCATCAATGCTTGGATTGGTTTGTAGGTACAGGTCACCATCATCATGGGAGCAATTAATTAAGTGGGGAACACGGAAGACGCGTCCCCCCACTTTTTCAAACAGTGGGATATAATATGCCAATTGCCATGTCCCCCACATTTTCTCTTTAGGTTTCATAATATATTGGTTTCACACCAACCTGTCCCCCCACATTTTACAACAAAATTGCGTTGATGCAGGTTACTGAAACTTTTAACAGATGACCAAGTGACTTCGAAGCAGTTTAACTTAAAACAAATTATATCAGGCAGTGTCTATTTTGCCGCCAAAATGCCTGCGGCAACGGCTTGGCTGGAGCTATTGTGCCGCCAGTGCGAAGCTTGGCAGAAACGAAGTAGAAACAAAAGATAAACCCTAAACCTAAGCCCTAACCCTAACTCCAAACCCTAATGCTAACCCCTAACCATAAACTCTAACCCAAACACCAATCCTAACCCTAACCGTAGCCCTAACCATAACGCTAACCCCTAACGCTAAACCCTAACGCTAATGCTAACCCAAACGCTAACCCCAGCACTGACACTAATCCCTAATGCTACCCCTAACCCTTAATGCTAACCCCTAACCCTTAACCCTGTTACAATGCTAACCCCTAACGCTAACCCATCCTAACACTAACCCCCAACCCTAATGCTAACCCCTAACCCCAATGCTAAACCCTAACACTAACCCTAACCCCTAACCATAACGCTATCCCCTAATACTAACCCTAATGCAAACCCCTAACCCTAAATAAAACTCTAAAGGTAACACTAATTTACACTAACACCTAATGGAAAAGTTTAAAAAAGCAAAAACAAGAGAAGTCACTAAGGTAAGATTCGAACCGAAAACCAATGGCATACTTAAAGCATAACCACTACTCTATGAGCAGCACACTGATTGCATGACAAACTGACCTTTTGATTCGAATTGCGTCAGACTGGCGGCACAATAGCTCCAGCCGATCTGTTGCCGCCAGAAAATCGGCGGTAAAATAGACACCTCCATTATATTATCTTGTGTAATTTAAGATCTAATTTTAGGAAGAATTTTCAGAAAATTACAATTGCACAAAATAAATCAAAAGCCAAGCCCAAAGGTCTCAATTACACTTACAGTTAAGTTACAATTTATTAGAAAAAAATTTTGCAATTAATTGCATTCAGCTCACTCATAAAAAAAACTCTGGATAGCCATAAAAAAAAACACTAGAACACAAGATGAAATTAAAAAACACTAGATCTAGTGGAAAAACATTATAGGATTGGCACTACTGATCTGCACATACCTGATTACCTCATGCCTCAACTCCACCACCTTGGATTCCTGGGGAAAAGCACGCGCGATTTTTTCCTGACCTTTGGAATCATCAGTGTTGCCAATTCTTCTTACAACGAATATACCAATTCTAATCTAAACATATACCTAATTGATATCCCAACAAAAAGTGCAATTTAATTCTATTTTTGCAATGCCAGTTTATTGTTTCACGTAGATGATGAACAGTTGCTTTGTGTAGTGCCATCGTAGAGATGCTGCAAGTTTAATTTCTACTTTCTTAACTTTAGCAGTGACATATTTATTAACCACTAGAAAATTCATCCTTTCAACAGAGTGCATTTCATTTCTTTTGTGGTCCAGAATATTATTGTGCTCTATAATAGCTGGCAATTATCTTTTTGCACAGTTAGCAGAAGGGATGCACATCACCAGTTGTATTCCTCTTTGCAAGCCACTCCATCAGCTCTATCAGCCACACTTCGCTAAATTTTCTGCCACTCTCGTACGCAGCTTTCCCACATTTAAATGCAGTGTCTGACTGAAAGCGCATATCTAGAGCTAAATTTAGTTTTTTCCCGTGTTAGTGTGGCTCGAGTCAATGACCCGACTCGAGTCACGATTTTTGGTGACTCGGACTCGACTGAAGTTACGCCAGATATGAACATGGATTTGAATTAGGATTTAAATCCGGCGGATTATCAGTTTTGTAATGGATTTGGATTGGATTTGGATTTTATAAATTCTGCATAACCTGATTTGAATTTAATTTGGATTTAATAATCTCGATTTGAACGTCTTCGCAACTTTCAGTCATGTTTCAGAGCTGTAGATTACTGCATTAAATCTGTAAGTTTGCTTCAGTGGAATTTCTCACATTCCTCGAAATTGTGCATCTTGTTTGTATTTGGATCACATACTATCTAGCAAGGTACAAACTTGTTCTCTTATGTATCATGTCATCACAGTTGAGGAATTTCTGTGACTTACATTGATTCCATCACCTTTCTTGAGCGATGATCGGCATATTGTTTTAAATATATGTAGCCCAGTGCTGATGGTTCACTTGTGCTGTATTGTCCACCTGCTAATTTGTCCTTTTTGCTGTTGTTGCATGTAACAATTTCCGTCAAGCACGTTTCTTAAAGTCATGGTTTGCTCGGCCAACATGGAACAATCATTGTTTAAATAAACTCTATAAACAAACGTTATTTTTCAGCTTCAACTAGGAGATTGCACATGCTTTTGCCTTGAAGCGTGACTTGAACATTTCTGTCATCGCAGATTGCTCAATGCAGTTTTCAGCAACTACAACCGATGGTACAATCATTTTGTGAAGCTTTATGCTCTTATTTCATTTTTATATCATCGCATTTTGTAATGTTTAACCGGTAAAAACTGGTCGCATGCAAAAAGCATTTTAAAATGCGCAGTTTGCAATTATAACGGGTTCTTCAGTCTATAAAGTCCCAAGTTGCCGCATTTAGGTACATCCGTAAAATCACTGCATGGGTTTGTTCTTAGATGTACCAAGGACGATATTTACGGGTCTAAGACCGCTTGATCTCCCTCAGGTTTCTAATCATTTAGCAGAGTTCACACAATGAAACATAACATAACATATTGTATTGTTTTGTATTTCACGAAATATGCACACAATAAAGTGATAGAAACTTACCAATTCATGTTGAACATGAATCAATCCGAACTCTCCCGAACCAGAAACACAAACACAGTTATTTCAGTGGTCAACCAATCTTACAGGCCTCAAGTTTATATTTTGCTTAGCATTCAACTCTGAATCTATTCGTTGGGGTTGTAACATTCAAAAGGAAATGCCATGTTTGGAGAACATGTTTTGTACACTGTTAGTCGTGACAAGGATTTCTCAAGTCCTAAAGAAGGTTGTTAGTTTTAATTTCCGCAAGTGTTGTCACGTATTTAATCTTGTGGGGGTAGCAAATTCTTTAAATCAAAATGCTATCCAGTGTTAGTCGAAAGGTGTGCCCATTTTATTATTAAATTTGGGTAGGCCAGATTCGAAACATACTCCCGAGTATGTAACAAACATCATTTTAGATGACTCCAAATTTGTTACACAGGGTAGCAGAGATTCCCTTGGACAAGGCCAATTTTGTCACATAAGACAATAAAGATTGCCTTTGACAATACCAATCTGTGTGGCATAGGTCAATTCGGACAAGGCCAAATTTATAGTTCTGAACGTCAGAACTTCACCCGGACAAAGCCACTAGTGTTGACCAAAAAACAAGTCATTGACATTGTTTTTTGTCTGAGGGCTCAAGCTGTTACTAAATGCAGTGATCAACAGCAGTACTTGCAACAGCACTCACAGTATGCCTTCCGAGCCTCAGAATACTCCAAGGCAGAGCCTCACTTTTACTTCAATGGCTAAACCAAATTTCTGGCGTAGACCAAAGGAGTTCTCAGTTAAGAGTCGAAGAGTGAACTGATCTGGGTTGCCAAAATCGGCCATTTTATACCCAGATCTTTTGGAAAATCCCTAATTTATAATTTATTGGTTCCTCATAAAACATTACATCATAATATTAATGGCTCATTACTTCATGATATTCGATTACATCATTTTTGGCTGTTTTTCTGTATTTTTCCATGACATCATTTTTTCATGGCTTCTTGAGCTTTGATCATAACATCATTGATTCTTTGTTCGTTGACTTCATATGTTAGCCATTTGTTGACGTAATGTATTCACAGTCCGTTTCTGGGATTTTCTCATAACGTCATTGTTTGAATGTTCCTCATCTTTGTCAGACTGTTCAAAGTAACGTTTGCGTGTCACGTTTTTCATGCTTGACTGGTTACAGCCTTTGGGCTTGTTTTTCTTGTCTTTGTTGCTTGATTTCTTTGACATGGTTTCTTTTAATCGCATCAACATCAAACATGTACAGACCATTAAAAATGTGTCTGCTACACAATATGTCGTTAAGACTCAGGGCAGTGCTTTCCACAATCAGCATGCATGTGATTCACAGAGTTGACGAACGCGCACAGAAACGCTTTGAATTGTTTTAAAGGCATGTAAATTTGCAAGGTCTGAAAACGAAGCGATTATTGCGCTTTTCCCGTAAGCACACATGCGCTGTTAATACCATCCAACACCCAGGGTACACCACACCCGGGTTTCAAATTGCACCTTTGCAGCAGGCTCGAATGGGATTATAAGCAAGCTTGTAAAGTCCCTTTGCAAAAATGCTTTTATCTAAAATAAAGAACAAACAAACTTTGGCTCGCACACAAAGCAAAGGGCACCAGCCTACATAAATTGCAGTAAGACTGAACTCAAACCAACTCGTGTATTTAAAGCCAGCACAAACGGCAACTCCGGTTTTAACAGTCTATGGTAAACTGATAGAAAACACATGAATTAATCAAATCTTTATGTAGCTGTCACAAACAACGAACAGCCAGGCGCAAAGGTTGATTTTTACGGACAACAATGTGACGTCATGCAGACCTTTTTAGCCAGCCCCTCAAAACAGATTGATGCGGACTCGTCACGTGAGAGCTGCTGCCTAATAGCGAGGATTCCGCTATCGCCAACAAAAGCTTGTAAAGACAGCTCGCGAGAAAAAAGAAAGACTTTAAGTACTGTGATACATAGGCGTAGCCAGGGGGGGCCAAAGGAGCCATGTCCCCCCAAATTTTTAGAAAATATAGTCATTTTATTCTTTGAGAGGCGTTTTTCTAAGCAAAATAGTCTTATTCGCCTGAAATCAAACATTTTGCCCCCTCCCATATTTTTTGCCCCCCCCAAAATTTTTGGGCTGGCTACGTCACTGCTGTGACACGCCCAAATGGCATTCTGCCACGTAAACTGAATATCTGAAATTCAATCTGGGGTTCTGAAAAAGCTATATTCAACTCTTGCAAAAAGCTGCAACGCCAATCTTTGATCATTTGAGAAGTATTTGAGAGAAATCCGTGTTTTGAGTTGTGAACGAGCCTAAGATCTAACTTTTCGGTGAGTTTTACCCCAATTTTTCTAACTTTTCGGTGAGTTTTACCCCAATCATCTTGAAGTCGCGTCTGTGTTTGATTGCTTTGGTTGTGTTTCACTGTGTTGTTTGCTGATTGTCGGAATAATTTAAATTGTTCAGTTGTGACCTTGGGATTGGTGTGTCAGTGTTCAGCACAATAGTGTCAGCGTATTTGCGCCTTAATTGCATTTTTTCTTGGGAATCGTTTTAATCGAGAAAGTTAGTTTTTCGTGTTTGGCAGTTACCGCTTGTATTGCGTTTCATTGACGCAAGTGCATGATACTATCGCCGATATTCAGTAACCAGAAGCTTAATACTCCAGAATAAAAGTTGATAAAAGTGATCTTTTTTCACTGATTATTGCAAGGCCAGTTGTATCCTAGTTGCTCACTTACGAACGTAGAAGTAAAGCAGAGAGGCCCCAGTCTCCCATTGAACGTACATTGGGGACATTTTGTTTATTGCAAGTATTTAGACAGGCACCCCAGGTACAGAGTGACAAAAGGAGACGTTCTGATTTTTCTGGTTGGTCACCTTCCAAGGGAGCTAACGGCTATTCCTTTGGGTATCTTTACTCCAGATCCAGGTTCACACTTGCTGAGAATAGGTGTCTACAATCCAGAGACACGACAGAGTCAGTCTGACGAGTTAAGCTCATCTACAACCTCTTATGCTTGGATCAGAGTTTATAAGCTGGCCCTAAAGCTTTCCTCATCTGTTCATAACTAAAGGCAGCAAAACTATTTTACACTTTATAACTGAGCTTTTCATGGCATTTGATGCTAATAGTGCTTGCCTTGAAGTCTTCAAAATGTCCGCTATTATATTGCTATAAGCTGATGGTAGAGCACAAGTTAATTAAGTTAGTTTCCAAGGCATTTTATGGAGTTGTGTTTTTTTGCCTCATGAGGGAAACACCGTTATGGGTTGACTGTGTTGAGGACGTGTTCCACGCTCAACATGGATTACAAACTAAATCCTTAGCGGGACAACACTCACAAATCATGAAGCCAGTGAAAGAACTCAAAGGTAAAGGAGAATAATGGCTGAAAGTGAACACTGTAAAAACGACGATGAACGAAGCCTCAAAGTACAGACTAATGCAATTCTGAACACTCTAAAGGTCACTAAAGGTAACGGACAGTTACTAAAGGACATGCTGTGAACCGAAGTGGCGCGAAAACCCACCACATACTGTTGATTCACAGTCATAAGACAAAACCCCATGCTGAAACACAGAAGGTACGACTGCCTACCGGGCTGAGTGTTGCAAAGTCCAACAAGGACTACCAAATATGGTTCGGGTAAAGCCCAGAGTGATTCCGCTAGAGACTACCACCACACCTCCACAAAACCCAGCTTAGGCTATAAATATTGGAGGAACAAACGACCAAAAGACGGACGACACCGACGATGAAGAAAAGAAGACGATGAAGAATGAAGCCAGAAGACACGGAAGAATCAAGAATGAAGACAAAGTACCTGCAACCCTCGTCGTGACGTCTACGATTAACGATTACAAATCGAGTGCACTGACGTTCCGACAGACTGTGGACAACCACCTCGATAACAAAGTACTGTATTAATAGCCTGACGATCGTCTGAATGGCATTATAAAACATAAGGAAGATTAGGGACCTTTGGGCCAAAATTTACATTTTGTTCGATGCAATCTCTGCTGCTTGCCATAAGTGGCTCAAAGTTGGTTTCCGAAAAGTGCGAAGGATCCCTACTATTTTAGTACCGAAAAAGAACCAAAATGTATTATAACGTCTACATGATTGTACTTTAAAAATTTTTGAAAAAGTGGCCCAAAGGTCCTTACCCAAAGGGACCAATGGCCCATGGTTAAGGGACCTTTGGATCACGTTGTTTTGTCAGGTAATTTCATGATAATAATTACAGAGGACAAACAAATTTTCGTTTATTTACAATGAGAAATGAAACTTTTGCTTATTTACCATAAAAAGAAAAATGATAATTTGCATTTCTGCAATAAAGAACATGAAATGCAGTGGAAATGCAAGTTTTCTTCACAAAACTTATTTTACTTTGCAAAGAGCACGTCTAGTGTTGTAATTTCAGGGTTATCCTAACCTTACACGAATACTTGCATATTTGTTACAAACTATCATTAGACAAAGATTAGCCCAGTGGTTCGCTGCCGGGGTGACATTCACGATACTCAGGGGTGCTGCGAGTTAGTACATTTTTAAACATACCATTATAAATACTATTTTCAAAATGTCATCAAACCTTAAAGAAAATCGCTATACGTTCGCCACTGGGTGCCGCAAATTGTATTTGCCTTCTGTGGCGTGCCGCGAGCCTAAAATGGTTGGAAAACACTGGATTAGCCCATGATCCCTGCCGTGACGGGTGTGCATTAGTGTTGAATAAATCGGAGTTTTTTGGAATCCTAATCCAGTCCAAAATTTTCTTTGAGTAATCTGGTCCGATCCTAATCCGGTAGACCTGTCCAAATATTTGATCCAATCCGGTTTCTATCCAAAAAACTCTGATTAAGCATTTTGCTGCAGTGATCAGTGCATTTTGGTTATCCATATCCGATCCGGTTGAGTTGTTTCAAAATCCAGTCCAATCTGGATCCGGTTCTGAAGTGCAGAATCCGGTTGGATTGCGACCGGAAACCGGATCATGTTCAACACTGGTGTGCATGTGATACTAAATATAAGGAGAATGTGAAAAGATAGTTTGGTCAACAAAATGTAGCCAAAGAAAAACTGAACGTCTGCTATAGGCCTACCTCTCAATGAAGTAAAGAAACAAAAATGTAAGCCGCCCTTGAGTATAATCCGCACCAAGTGATGAAAAAAAAACTTTGTAAGCCGCGGCTTCCAATCGAACAAATACAGCAGTCTATGTAGGATGGCAACGCATGGTTTTCTACTGGATTGGAAATCTGTCAAGAAAACACGTAGGTCTAATTATATTTCACCGTTGAAAAACAAATTAATCCATATAGTAGGTATAACGCGTCCCAATTGGGAGACGAAGATACCTTTCGGATTCAGAAATAATTTATTTATGCATGGGTTCGTTATCTCTTCTGAATCCAGGTTCATCATCACAGGAATTATTCTGCTTGACAAACCTATGTCTCTGATAACTCAATCACTCAACTTCAATATATTAACACACATAATTAATATTTTGTTATTATTTTTATTTGCAATGAATGTAAAATAGTGAATAGAATGCAAAGGTACTCACCAATAATATTGCTTTAATCTTTTTAACCTCTCGAACAAGAACACTCATGCAACTGTCCTTATAATAAAATATATTAATTCTAATTTATATTTCAATTTTATTCGTACGCTCAATAATTCACCTAGGAGTCTGCTTACTGTCACACTTCAACATTCAACACTAAAATCTGTTCATGGCTGGCGTTGTTGGAAGCATTTAAACGGAAGTTTATCATTATTCAAAGCGAATCGCAGTTTTACTTACAGTAGTCATATTTCAGTTAGTCGTTTCGGCGTGACACGAAGTCAGCACTTGCTGAGTCATTTCAGTTGGTGTCAATCGTTGATAACAAGTTACTTTTATCGTCAAGTAAAGTGCGTTATAAACTGGCAGAGGTTAACCCGGATAAGCCAATTCTTGCCATCCATTTTGACAGGGGTTAACCCGGACAAGCGAATTTTGGTCGCCTATTTTGACGGGGGTTAACTCGGACAAGCCATATCATAGCCTGGCGGGGTCCTGTCAGGACTTAACCAGTTAAACTGGTAGAAATTGACGTTTCGACAATTCCCATTTTTATGGCCTATCGTAGCAGATCTCTTCCCTGACAAGCCACTCAACTTGACCGACTAGAGACCCTGGACAGGACTTAACCAGTTCAAAAACTCTTGATCAAAAGGAGTAAGTGATGAACACGTTGAACTCCAGCTGACTTAACCTCAGGTCTAGCATCTATGTGCAAATAGAGGCAGAGAGTTTTACTTCTGAATCCAAACTTTAAGAGTTTGAGGTCCCGAAGAAGTCGGGACAGTTCGCAACCGCAGTTAGTCCAACCCAAATTTTAGATACGAAATCAGCCCTTTATATACTCGAATTTTTCGGAATTCCCCATTCATTTGAGCGTTATAATTGGCTAAAACGGAAACGCCCATAATGACATCATTAACAATTTTTATCGATGATCATAAGATGTCTGGTCACGTTTTTCGTGACTGTTCTCATGACTGGGTGCTGACCGGATGTATGGTTAGCTTCATGATCGACTCTGATGATCGGAAGTGTGGCTTGGCTTGAAGCTGTAATGTATTTTCGAACTTTGACTTGCTTTCCATATTGCCGTGTATTTGTTCCCGTTGCTACTGTACAGTGCTGACTATTCCAGGCCTAGCCTGCTGTACAGTAATTATTTGTTGCAGGCCGAAACGTGCCTGTAACATCCATTAGCCACACACCACAGACATAAAACCTATCTGCTTTATCGCCAAAGCTTTTCTGGATACAAGTTTCTATTTTATAGTGTCAATTATATATCTCCGCGGAGTTGTTTGTGGAATATTGTAACCAGCATCAGCCTCACAAATGCTATAGCTATATTTCAAAACATCTTAACGGCTTGCTCAAAGTGGTTTCACCTTCCGTTATGTTCTTACATTTTTTAAATGTGACAAAACCTGGTCTACTTCTGCAAAGTGCATGAGACAAAGAAGAAAACGTAAGGAATGGATTATTATGCAACCTTTTTGCAATATTATAAAATGAGCAATTATACAAAGGATATTTGGTCATGGTCCAAAGGACCTTTATGCAAAGTGGTCCAAAGGTCCTTCATCCGGCCATTTTTATGATGTTGCTACTGAAATAATGTTACTTGCTTAATTGTAAGAAACTCTGCTGTCATTCCAGGCATAAATGTCAATTCTTTTTGCAAACCAAGCAACTGACAGAAATCTGCTTTCTATCCTCGGATATCGCAAAAAGTTCAGACCCTTCAAAATTTACTACTCCTCAATAAAAATGCATTTTCACCTATAACTGCTTAATGACTGGACCAAGGTCCTGTGCATTAGACATGACAAGTTGATGTCTGCTAAGCATTTTTGCGTATGATTAACGAAGCGTTACCATATGTTATTTATGAGAAAGACACCATGGTCCAAACGTCCTGCATGGCAACGGTGGCGTAGCAACCCACTGGCTAATCTGGCTATAGCCAACGGCGGCCCGTTCCAGGGGGTGGAAAAATCTATTCGCCAATTGTAAGCAGAGATAATTGAAAACAGGTGAGGAAATTATTCAGACTGATTAAAATTTAAGCTTTCTTAATTTCATCAGCTAAGTTCCACGCCCCATGAGAATCTTCTTTGGCAAATGAAGGCGACGCAGCTGATATTATTAGTGCCATGGTTCCTATGCTCACCACCACTTTGTCGCTACCTATCTCTCAATATTATTGCGCAACAATGGCCGCTATTTCGGAAAGGGAGACATCTGTCCCCGGGCGCAGCATTTTGAGGGCGTAAATTGAGGTTGGAATGTCACGTAGCAATTACGAAATGTCGAATGTCAGCGGATGCTAGTAAACACGATTTACAAAATGTCGAATGCCACTCGCTGATAGCCAGTTGCAAAATCTCATCAAGATCACCAAAGTTCGCAAAGAGGGCAATTACGAACCTTAGTGACGCTTCAAAGGCTTCGCTTGGGTCTCCAGCAACCAGCGCCCGCATGTGGTTTGACTGACGGTTGCGTCACAATGCTTTCAGATAGCCAGGCTTGCGAACTTTCCCACTTCGTTCTCATTCTACAGTTGCGTCACAATGGACGGGAATCCAGCATTCACAGTGCATGCAACTGCGCATGCTTTCCGAGCAGCGATAAACCGTAATAGTATGTTGTTATGACAACATATCTGATGTTAAGGAAATTATTTGATGGATTTGATGTGGAAATGGATTTGCTGTGGTTCTGAAGGTAATTATGATGATTTTTATCTGTGGGATGTTTAAATAAATCCTGACTACTTTGCAAACTTCTAATTGCAAATGGGCAACAGCGTTGGGTTTATTAGGTATAATTATAATTGTGTACTTTTCAGTTACTCTCAGGGACGCGCGGAGAGCGGGGCATTGCTTCCCCTGTTCTTTCAAAAGGGAGGCAACGGGTGTGGAGCTAACTTTTCATCACAGTATCATATGGAATTTTATGGTTAACAAGATCTAGTTGAAACAAATTTATTGCAGCTATTCACGCACCCACAACATTCATAGTGGTTTTCTACAGTCTCTGTTATTATTTTTGATGTCAGCATTGTTGTTGAACAGAAACAAACATATTGGTGAAGATTTTTTTGTTTTTTGTAAGTTTGCATTTCCCTCAATACTTTTACTGACCCAAGCCCTAGCGCTGCTTCGGCTGCTTCGGCTGCTACGGCTGCTACCTGTGTTTTATGTAATTTCACCTATAAACTGAGCATCTCCACAGACACGATTATCGAAATTCAAATCACAAAACTGCCAGCAAAACTTCCTATAGAGAGTCACTGGCGTTAGATATTTTCTAAGTTAAAATATGTGACACATTTAAATCTTATCAGATTTTTGACAAAACAATCAATAAATTTTCAGCAGCAAAAGCAAGGAAACTTTGTGCTTGGAATGAGATAATTGCAAGTAAAGCACCAGATTGCAGTGTTTCTTTTATTTTATGCTGCCACGAACGGGCTGGGTGGGAGCTTAAACTGATTTTGTCCCCAGGTGCGGTAAACCCGAGGTACGCCACTGCTTGAAGTGTCGTTTGTTTTTTGCAAAGTGCTTTCGTGTCTGTTGCTGCAACATGATATTGTAGATAAAAATGCTGTTTGGAATCTACGTAGGCGTGTTTATTTTCGTTCAAACCAGCACGAAAAACTTCTTGTAACTTATCTTTGTAATGAAATGCCGCTTTTCTGTTACATCGCACCTCTTTTTCTTGCAGACGTCACAGCGTTTCTTTCACGTTGCAGTTAATTTGGGGAAACACTATTTTTGTAAGCAGGAGTCATCACTTTGTGCTTCGTGCCTCGGATTGTGCTAACTAAACTCAACAACTACATAATGCCCTTTTTTTCTAATCTGACGACTTTAGTCTTATGAAAAAAATATCGTCTTTGAGAACCGTGAATGACGTTGTTATTACTCCACCTTAATAATAGCATTGTCTGTTTTCATTACCATTTGCATTTTCTTTGATGCTTACAACGTTCACAAGCCCATCAACAAAACTTTTGCACCCGTAAAAAAACAAACTTTGCGCTGAACAAAAAAATGCACATCAACGTTGAATAAAAATCGCCAGTTTGTCTACCAAACGATGTCAATCGTGAGCAACGTAATCTGTGCGATTACAGACATCCACTGTTGCTTTTCAAGTAACATAATCGGCTGTTGCGCTACGTGTTTTGCCCAAATCGAAATGTTTTTGATACAATGTTACAATTCAACGGTCTTGCTGGGCTACCCTCCTACTTGCAACGAAGCTGTTACATACCTAAGCACCTTGGAAAATACTCTTCAAAACTGACCAAGTTGAAAATGCAAATTTTTTTATGGCTTAGCATTAACGCGCATAAAAAGAAAAGCTTTTTGTATTCCATGAGTTGCACTGCTTGTGGGCAAACCTACTAAATGGTGGCGGTTATTTTTTGTACCGAACAATCTTGTCATGTTATTTACAGTGTATCAAACCAACACAAACAGTTTCCTGAAATCACTCACCAATATATTTTGCTTGCTCCCCTTTTTCTTCACTTGAAACATTTCGAAACATCTGCCTTACTTTGTGTTATAAAAAGAATACTGCTAGGCATCGGACTTAATTTGAGCTATTCTCTAAGACTCCTATCGCAAACCAGTAATTTTCCCTACTCACTAAAAAAATCTGTTTCCTGTGTGAAACTATTTTCATTGGAGAATTTTACACTTTCACTAAACGAGGCGCCGAAAGCGCATTATTTTTGTTTTCTGCTACTCATTCAAAGTTCTGTTGTTCAGCAAAAATTAAAAAAGGCTTCTTTGCCAAACAACAAACTTTTTCTACTGTAAAACTCGCGTTGTGCGTACAGTCGCTATGTTTATTGCTTCAGAATAATTTTTTAGTTTTCAACATCAGTGATAACTGCTGAACAAGTTCGCGTAATCTGTGGACGTTGGCAAATCACAATTCCCGGATCACTTTAGGGTTTAGGTTGCGGAGCACGCTACAGTGCGTCCGCTCACTCTCCTACCGCTCCGTTTTGAAAACCAAACGTTCTGGGAAAGCCACAGGGAAGTGTTCCCTATGAGATGACGGATAAATCACTTCGCGCTAAACTTGTTATCGTGACGTTGCTTGAACATAGTTTAAATCAACGAATCTCACATTTTCATTCTTTTAACTCTATACGCAAAGTTAACATTGACGAAAGTTTTGGTTCATTTACGTGTAAACCTGACATAGCCCTACCAAAGGTTAGGTAGTTGGGCTTTTTTATCATTGCAATTTCGCTGATATTTTATTTGCCTCCATGTGTTTAGGTGAAAAGTGCACGATGCCATTTTTTTGCAAGTGGCCATCGCCTGGGCTAAACAAGAAAAAAAGTTTCTTTGATTAACATTCTTACCTGACACAACGTCAAGTGATTGATTTCTTTTATCATCACGATACTGCTGCAATTTTATTCACCTCCATATACTAAGCCGCAAATCACATGATGTCGATTTTTGCATGTGATCGTTGTCCGAATGTAACACGAAACTTTGGATGCTACAACTTCGCATAAGAAAAAGAACTGTTTCTTGACCGCTTGGCTTTGATTTTCCTCATTTGTCAAATAAATTATGTGTGGTTCTTAGAATTTTTTGCATATTTTCATGCGAATGTTTTTCAGATATTGCGAAAAAGTACGTATGGGCATTGAATGTACTGACAAGGAAACTTAATGTCATAATGGAATAAAAGAAATTTATGATAGGATATTTTATATGAATAAGATTTCAGTACTGTGGATGCGTAGAAGCACGTGAAATCGATGTCCTATAAAAATATTTAGCTTGATTGATTCGCTTGCTTGTCACCTTTGTGGGGACCCGTAACTTGAACAGGCCCACAAATATGTGCAAGTTTAAATCACCGCAAAAACATAAAAGCAGACTCGTCGGCAGATTCCTCGAAAGCTTTTACAGGAAATCGAGAGCTTTCATTTGTTGATGTTATGTTTATTTTTTAGAGTTGATGCCGGCTGCTTAATGCGCATTGCACACCTTTGAAACTAAAGCATTCAACACTTAGACTGCACTTTCAAAAACTGGAATGTTAAGGAAACGGTGGTTGGTCAATTCGCTCTCGAATATTTAAATAACCATTCTTACCACGCAGGCTATATAAACTACGTTCTACACAAAACTACAATCACGAATAAATTGAATCATGCAGAAACAAGGGACCTCAGTTTAAAATACAAGTAGCCGGTAATTTGTTCAGGGGTTTCACATGAAACATTAATCAACATAACATTTTTATGAAAATCTAAAAGATAGCATAAAAATTTCTTGGGAGGTTTTGATTGCCCGGTTTGTCCCCCACCCTGGTTGCGGCTTAATTCAATTTACACGCGCATTTAACTCTGTGACAAACAGATTTCATCTTTTATTGGTTGACCATTCTCTTGAGTACTGTACACACAGCGCGAAACTTGCATTGATAAAGGCGATTGCTAGCCTACAACAAGCGACTCACAAAGCCAAATGGACTCTATATGGGCGTTTCTGCAGTCTGTGTTTCATTTATATTCGCATGCAATGTAAAATAATTTTTCCTATATCATAACTGTTCAATGACTATTTTTTGAGATCACGTGTTTTCTTTAACAAATTTTTACAAAAAAAGATTTCAAGGGTAGGTTTTTCAAAATAGATCCTACGTCTGTAAAACAAGACCAAAAAATTTTTTCAAAGTGCAGCAAAGGTAGTGGTAGAGATAGCTCGCTACTATTTTTATTCAGGAACGGCTGCGGTAGCGCCGCTATTAAATTTAACAAAGAGCGGTAGCGACGCTATTAATGAAGCAGCGGTTGCCCACCTCTGCAATTGTTTTTAGTCTTATGTCGTCTAAATGAGCTAAATTTCACCCAACTAATCGCAGTAACGTTTACTACAGTCAGACCGTCGCCGGGATTTCGCAGCAGGGGGGCCAAAAATCACAAGGCGGGCAACATTTTTAAATACAATTTTGAATGTATGCAGCAACCGCCACGAAAAAAGTCGCTTGCGATATGTAAACTCTATTCAGATTTAACTCGACCCAGAAAGATATACAGATAGGGTATGAACTCCGAACCGGCCGAGCACAGTCATTTGCTCTTTTGCGACTTGGGCAAGGGAAGTGACAAGAAATGGCATTTTTTTGCAAATCATTAAAACTTCTATCTCTGTAGATTGTTCTCGCGTTTCACCTTTGCCCCCGCCTCCTCTTTCATGTCGCACAAACTACAGCGTATCAGGTGGTTCGCTATACAGCAGAAATAAAGCAAATAGACCAGTGGTTCTCAAACTTTCATGAGCCTGGGCCCCTTCAAAAGACTCTGACGAATACTTGATACATCGTGACACTTGGGTTATGCAGTATCACGGCAAAGCTACCAAGTGAAAGCCTCTGTTCGTGCCCCCCAAGGGGGCCGAGGGCCCCGTTTGAGAGACCCTGAAATAGATGATACAACGTGGCAATTCAGGCACAAAACCAGAAAGAGCGTCATCCTCTAAACCTCTCGGCCTGATGCGATAGTGATAGATCATAGCTTCGGAGTTGAATTAGTCAAAGCAGGGCCAGAGAAGTATGAAAACAAAGGTCTTTTTCGAAGCACCACCAGATGGTGATAGCACGAAGAAAATACGAAGGAGTCTTCTAAAGGAATGGTTCTACAAAACACTAAAGAATGGGGATAGAGTTTTGAGATCTTGGTTATTATACTCAAAATTGGAGTATGGGGTGTATTGTTTTTGGTGTAAGTCGTTTCTATTGGGTAATGACCATTCTTTATTTGTTGCAAAACTTCGATTACTTTATTGAATTTGTTTGGCTTGGGACTGGCGTAGCTTACTGCATTTCTTGTCTATTGACAAAAGCGCGAAAAGAAAATCTTTTTCGCAAAACGATCAGGACTACAGTTGTTGTGGTCAAGTATACCCAAGGGCGTACGCAAAGGGTGGGGGTTAAAACCCTCGCTAGCTTGATATTTTACTAATGCTTTAATACTTTCGCAAAGGAAATTAATTGTTTTCGCATACTTTTTGCTTGTTAATTTGTTGGCTTAATGCCAATACCACGGAATAAATTGGAATGTAAATTTCAAGGAACATTGTAAATTGGCCAAAAAGTAATAAATAGGTTTTGGTGGTAATCTGGGTTATTGTCTGCGTCCGGAAACCATCTCATGACTCTTTGCAGACCTTTCGTCCACTACGCAAATTTAAGATTGTGTTCCGCGATAGTTCACTTTATCCGAAACAATTATCTTTATTTTATCTGCTAAGGCTGATCAGCGCAAGCGCTGGCCACATTGGCTGCATTTCCAATTTCAGAAGCATGATAGAACTGTTGCAAGAGCTCAAAAACAGCACTTTTTAACATAGAAGCATTCAGACATTTGATAATGTCTCAGCAGGGAAAAAGCAAAACTAAAAGTTTGCTGGACTTCTATACATAAAAAAAAATAGAAAGTTTTCTTGCGTACTTTATGCGCATTCTCAATTCTTGCGTAATTTCGCAAGATTCGATCTTCCGAACCTGGGTGTGCGCCAGCCAGTCCAGCCACGCACTTTCTATGCTCGACTGCTCGTATTCGACAAGACATCAACGCAGCCTCATTTTGCAGTTGCAAATTGCTCTGACGCAGTAATGAGCGTGTTTACTCCCCTTTTTTAACACGCAGCCTGATCTTTCTGCAGTTATGAACTGCTGTGTCTCAGTGTTGAGTGCATTTTCCTCCGATATCCTAACTTGGAGCGCTGATAGTTTATATTCAGTGCAATGGAACATAAAATAAGGGAAGTGCGTGTAGAAGAATATGCCTATTATGTCAACAAACTTCGCCAAAACGTTGATTTGGAAACATGAATATGACGTCAAATTGTGACGTCACAATGAGCGCACACCAAATACAAATGACCACCGTATGCCACTGAATGAACCCCCCCATGAAAATTTTTACTGCGTACGCCACTGAGTATACCAGTCAATTGCCTCAATGCAGATTAATTTGTTTGTGATTTTCTTCCTAGACACACTACCTATTTGCATTTCCCCTTCGTTAATTTCTTCTTTTTTGTTTGCGTTTCAGTTTCCTGTCATTCATTTTGAAAATTTCTGTTTGGCTGTTAATCGTCGTGGGAGTTGATTAATGGTGACTTCGGTCATACCAACTCCCCCCACTACAAATCTTGTGCTTGTGCTACAAAATCGTTGTTTTTTACGTTCATGTTTCTTAATTTGTTGTTGTCTTATAATCTTTTTTTTAGTTTGGAAACAGTCCTACTTAGGGTTTTCTGTTTGTAATAGTTCTTACTTGTTCGAATACTCTGCTGATATCATTATGTTGTAGCTATTACCAGCTGCAGCTGTGCGTTGGGCCCCGCGGCATAGTGTTCAGGAAGGTTAAGCAGTCGACAATTTACGCTAAATTTGGCGAAAGTTCTTGCAAAAATGTCTTCAAAAAACAAAAGATCATACCATGGTTGACTGAACATGATGACGTCATAACTACAACATCACTGCCCGCTCCAGGGGGCGGCATTTTCTGCTAGGGTCAGGGGCGGCAGATTGTGCTCCTACGCCACTGCATGGCCATAGGTCTCTAATCTCCCCTACGTTATGAATAACAAGTTATAAGTTATGCGATAAGAATAGCGGGCGCGTGTTATAGGCTAAAAACATCGGGCATTAATCTTGTTCAGGTTAAGCAGACATTTAAATTCTGTGATAATTGTCCCGGGTGTAGCTAACGAACTCACGCATAATTTTTAGCTACATCAAAAGGGCACCTTATTCTGACGCCAAAATATGGTGTTAAAATATGTGCTTGTAACTTATTGATTTATTGTTTCATATGACTCAGCTAATGAACAGAAACAATTGAAAGAGCCATCGTGCAACAAAGAAGCCGATTTTTAGTGAAAATTAGAAGAAATAAAACACAACGACAAAGTAATCAATCAATTTATTTTGCCGTTGGTAGAACTATATTGCCTTTATCAGAACATGATTGATAGAATTTCGGATTCAAGATTTGGATTTTGAAACTCTCAATTTATCAGAATTAGATATTGAAATGACATTGTTGGATTGGACTTGGATTTGAAAACTCTAAATCCGTTCATCTCTGAGCCTCGTTAAGAAAAATGGTGACCTGACTTGACCGGAGTCACGTTTTTCACAGAATGACTCGAGTCACAATCAATGACTCGAGTCAGAGTCATTTTTACAAAATCTCTGATCCCTGATGGACAAACCCAGTTCGTCTGCACACAAAGAAATGAGCACTTTTTGCTTCAGTGATGATCAAGATTGGCACAAATTTTCTATTTTGACGGTCTAGTCGTGCTTTGCTACATCACAAGGATCAAGTGTCCCCAACTTGCGCAGAGGTAGACCTGAGGCTTTGCACTGAAGGGTCAGTAGGACGCAATGTGTTATACTGACACCTTATCGTGGTTTAATGTAGTATTTGCGCATCGTGATCTTGGCAGTGGGGCTGATACCGTTACTTTGAGTCTTTTTCAGATACCAGTAAAGTGATTTAAGTTGTTCAGATTGAAATCCAACCCAAAAATTATATTGCAAAATATAGTGCAAATACGAAAACCGAATCTTGTTTAAATACACATTCCTGCCACTGTTGTTAGCATCCCTTTCGTGGTGAATCGCACTTTCAACGCAATGACAACTGAGAGTTTGCAAAAACTTCCCCTCGTTTTTGCAATGAACCACACCGATCGCACGTTCTTTTTGTGAAGGTTGCACATAGCCCCATCTTATCATCCTGGTGACAGCACCACTTTGTTGCGATCGGAAACCACAAGCGGCAAGTGCGCAAAGCTTCACACATTTGGTAGCAAGCAATAGAAGAAATCTCACGTCGTGCTCACACTATTTCTGCTTCTTCGCGCAATATATATACGCGTGCTGTTCTTCATGCACATTCCGTTCGTGGTGAATCGCGCATTCAAAACAAAGCTGACTAACAGGTTACAACACTTGCAGCAAGATTGGGGTAGGCTTGTTGAAATGACTGGGAGTGAAAGAGACAAGTAAAATACATGGTGAAAAAACTAAGATATAAATAACCTGCAATCAAACTTGCTAAAACATTGGGCACCATTTTATAACTTACTGGGCGCCATTTCAAGCATGTTGGGCAATTTTTTCAAAAATATTGGGCGCCATTATATAGCATTTTGGACCCCATTTCATAGCATAAAAAAGGCCTAGAAAAAATGTGAAATTTCATTTAACTCGACATTGACTTGAGCTTGCAAACCAATGACTCGACGTGACTCGACAGTTCTTGTGACTCGACTCGAAAATAGTTTAGATGACCCTGACTTGACTCTGACTCGAAGGGCTTGTGACTCTGACTCGACGAAAATGACTCGGACGCATCACTGCTTTTTTCAGAGCATCTCAGCTCTTCCAATCTCGCTTTCCGCTCACCAAAAGTGCATGCATACTCCCATGTTAAGCAAAATAACTGAAAATTTTTATATAGCTTCAACACCGCTATCGGTTTCTCTGTTTTTGCTTTGTAATAAACCAAATAAACTGGTTTAAAATCTAAACTAAACCCTCCAACAAAAATATTCCAAATATATACCAAATTTGTCATGTGTACCAAATCAAAAATTTTTATACCAAGCAGTTTGAAATTATACCAAATATTTAAATTTGGTATATAGATATACCAGTTGACAACACTGGGTATCATCCGGTGTCATGCGAAATTTCTGACTTCACGCCATGTGCGCATCAGTGTTGCCAGTTGGGCGGTTTTCCCGCACAATTGGGCTGTTTTTTTCGTTGCGTTGCGGGAAATTTTTTGCTGTTGCGGGTTGCGTTTTTTTGGGCTAGTTTTATCAAAGTGCATGCGGTCTTTTGGGCTGTTTTTGAGAAAAAATTTTCTAGAGTATAGTTTTTGTCAAATTTGCTGTGATAATGAGATTTGTTTTGACTTGAAGTAATGTGATCGCTATTTTTTTAGTTCGTTTCTGTTCTCCTGATGCAAGATCCAATAGATCAATCCTCGGGATCACATGATCGTGTGTGTGTGATCACATGGTCAGCAGTGTTGATCTCATTTGACTTAAGTTTTGGAAAAGGACGTGGTTCGCCGTGGTCACATCATGCAGTCCATTACTCCTACTGCGGTTTGTAATCGATACTACGAGTAAAGCTTACATGCATGCAGACGTAGTCACAGGAAACACATCCACAGCACAACTACAACTACAAATCGCTGCGCATATTGCTTGCCACTCTAGTATATAAATAAAGTAAGCCTACATCAGCTTAAAATAACTACGCAGAATATCAGATCAAACATATTCTCTCTTAGTTTGACGAATTGACGTTGTATTTTACAATTGCAAAAGATAAAGAAAACAGAAAGCTTTTTCTCTTTATTCCTTGAAGCACATGCTTGATATACTGTAGTGTGCACCAGGGTTTGCTGTTTGCATTTTATTTTCGACTGCAGTATGTGGTATTATTAATGACAGTTTGATTGCCGTTACGTTACGATGTTACTAGATGTTGTTATTTTGTATGTTTCAGGTTGCTTTGTAAGAAAGATCAATTGTATGTCGCACAAAGACTGCAACTGCAATAGGATAATGGTGGTTACTTTCACTGCAAACTGATAGTTTCATCGCAAATTTTGGGCTGTAATGTGGGCTAGTTTGGAGTTATTTGGACTGGTTTTGGGCTTGTTTTATGAGGACGTTGGGCGTTTTTTTAAACCAACATCTGGCAACACTGGTGCGCATGAACAGAGTGATATTCTGCTTCTCAATAACGCCGAGAAAACTGATCATTAGGACCCAGCAGTGATAGTGTGACTCGAGTCAATGACTCGACGCGAGTCACGTTTTTCACAGAATGGCTTGACTCGACTCGAGTCACAGTCAATGACTCGAGACTCGAGTCAGAGTCATTTTGCAAAATCTCTGAGAGCTCCTGATGGACAAACCCAGTTCGTTTGCACGCAAAGAAATAAGCATTTTTTGCTTCAGTGATGATCAAGATTGGCGCATATTTTCTGTTTTGCCTGTCTAGTCGTGCTATGCTGCATTTTAAGGATCACGTTTCCTCAACTTGCACAGAGGAATACCTGAGATTTTGCTTTCACTGAGGGATCAACAGGGCACAATCTATTGACACCTTATCGTGGTTTAATATAGGACGACATTTTGTTAGTATTTGCGTATCGTGATCATGGCAGTGGGCCTATACCAGGACCTTGAGTCTTTTCCAGATAGCAGTAAAGTGATTCAAGTTTTTCAGATTCAAATCCAAACCAACAACTATAGTACAAAATATAATGCGAATATGAAAACCGAATCTTGTTTAAATCCAAATTCCTGCCACTGTTATTAGCCTAAGCCCACGTGGCGACGTGATTACGGCACATAAAACGTAAGAATTCGCCGCTGCAAAAGAAGAGCGAACCTGGTCAAATGTCTAATCTCAATTGCTATTATGCTGAGGATTGTCAGTTCGACTTTTCTTAGGTTAGCTCAGGGCGACGCAGCATTGTGCCTGCAACAAATGGCCCCCAACGTGTCGGTGGCTGCAATCCACAGAATGACTTGACTTGACATTCTATTTGAATAAGGTTGTAGGGTTTTCATCTGGTATGGTAACTGTGTCAGCTAACTCCCACTCTGTGTAAAACTTGTGCTGCACTGACGTATCTGGATTTAAAGATGGGCAACAACAAAAATGAGAACACCAAAAAGCAGGGCAAGCAAGAAAAAATTGCAGCAACTCCTAACAATGGGAAAAATCAAGTTACAGAGACTGCTGGAAATTATGAAGCTTGGCAGCCACTCACACCACAGAAACCGGTTGGCTGCCCTGAGGAAGTGCTGGAAAAGCTAAGTTCACTTGATGCAAAGATGTCTGACCTTGAAACACTACCCAAACAAATGAGTGATCTAGCAAGCACCCTCACAACAGTTTCCAGTGATGTTGAGGTTCTTCACAAAGAAATCAAAAGGCTTAGGGAAGAAAATTGTTCTCCAAGAGAAAAAAACAGATCATTAGAAGAAAAAATTTCCTGTCTTGACTCTGGTTTTAATGACTTGTAACAGTATGGCAGGAGACAAAACTTGGAAATTCATGGAATACATATGAGTGATGATGAAAACATTGCAGAAGTTGAAAGGAAAGTCTTGACAATGCTGAAAAAAATTGATGAAAACATATCACATCAAGATATTGATGTCGTTCACAGACTAGGTAAATAAAAAAAAACAAAACCCCCAACATCATTGTCAGATTTATCTTTAGAAAAACCAGAAACAATATTTACAAAGAAAGGAAGAAACTAAAAAATGCTGATGCTGAGAGTTTACCACCCAACGTGTTTTCATCTGTGAAAACCTTACCAAAAAAATAAACAGTTGTTTTACTTGGCTAATTACAAAAGAAAAAGACTTGGTTAGAACTACATCTGGACCAACAATGGAAGAATTCACCTTAGACAAACTAATGACTGTAGAGCCATTACTATCCGACATGAAAAAGACGTCGAGCAGATCGAAAAGCCAACAGCCGATTCTGGAAATCTCTATGGATCATCTGCATTTGCTGACTCTTTTTGAAAACTCACCGATGAAATACCTGTCTCCTTCTTTTGGTATGGTGAGTGGTCTACATATTGTCCTTACATTTGCTTGGTGTGTCATACTTCACTTAATAATCCACTTAACCATTAATCATGGCACTCTGCAAAAAGTGTAATATGTCTAATTGTTTGCATCGTACTCAGTGTTCATCATGCCATAAGTATATCCAATCACTTAATGATTCCCCATGCTACTCCAACCAGCAACAACCTTCACCATCATCATTTATATGTTCTGCCTGTGTTGCTTCAACTACACCATTTTCCAATTTAACCAACGCAGAGTTTTACAACCTCCTTTTATTTGACAATTCTGATTTATCTAATTTCATTGAATCTTTTGCATGTGACTTATCACCTCAACATAATCAAACTAAGTATTGAACATTAAGCGACACTGGCAAAATGAACCATACAAATAAGCCAGAAAATTTATCTTATTTTCATTTTGATGTACGAAGCCTGGGTAAAAATAAGCATAAACTAGATGTCTTTTTCCTAATGACTGAAGTAAATCCTACCTTTATAGCCATATCAGAAACCAAGTTGAAACCCAACTTCATTGTAAATATTGACATCCGTGGCTTCAACTTTGTTCATAATCCCTCACAAACCAATTCAGGTGGGGTTGGTCTTTACATTAATTCCAAACTAACTTACCAACTCAGAAATGACCTAAATCTCCAAAATTTAGGCTGTGAAAGCCTCTTTATTGAAACTCCAACCTCATCTGGCAAACCGTTTATTATTGGTGTTATCCAAGGGCGTACGCAAGGGGGGGGGTTGGGGGTTAACCCCCCCCTTTAGCTTGATATTTTACAAAAACTTTATTAACTGCGCAAAGGAAAATAATTGTTTTCGCACACTTTTTGCTTGTTAATTTGTAAACTTAATGGAAATGCCACGGAATTAATTTGCATGCAAATTATAAGGAACATTGTAAATGGGCGAAAACATAATATATAGATTTTGGTGGGAATCTGGGTTGTCCTCTGCATCCAGAGTCCATCTCACCATTTTTTGGAGATCTTTCGTCCACTACGCATGTCTAACATTGTGTTCCGCGATAGTTCACTTTTGCCGAAACAGTTGTCTTTGTTTTTTTCTGCTATGGCTAAGCAGCGCAAGTGCTGACCGCATGGGCTAAAAGCTAGGTAATCTAGCCGCTAGATTACCAAATTCTGTAGCATGATAAAACTGTTGCATAAGCTCAAAAACAGCAGTTGTTAACATAAAAGCATTTAGGGATTTGATAATGTCGCAGCAGGGAAAAAGGAAAGCAAAAAAATTGCTGAACGTCTATGCATAACAAAAAATCGAAAGTTTACTTGTGTACTTTATGCGCATTCTCAATTTGTGTATTTAGCAAGATTCGATCTTGCTAACTGGGGTATGTGCAAGCCAGTACAGCTGCACACTTTCTGTGCCCGACTGCTCGTATTCGACAAGACATTAGCAAAGCCTCGTTTTGCAGTTGTAAATTGCTCTGACACAGTGATGAGTGTGTTTCACTCTCCTGTTATAATGCGCGGTCTCATATTTTTGCAGTTATGAACTTCTGTGTCGTAGCGTTTTCCTCAGATATCCCAACCTGGAGCGCTGATTGTTCATATTCAGTTCAGTGACACATAAATTAAGGGGAGTGCGTGTAGAGGAATATGCATATTATATCAAAAAACATCGCCAAAACGTTGGTTTGGAAACATGAATTTGATGTCAAACTGTGACGTATAAATTAAGGGGAGTGCGTGTAGAAGAAATTGCATGTTATGTCAAAAAACTTCGCCAAAGCGTTGGTTTGGAAAATGAACATGACGTCAAATTGTGTCGTCACAAATACCGGACACCAAATACAAATGGCCATGATATACCACTGAATGAAACCCCTACGAGAATTTTCTGCGTACGCCACTGGTGTTATCTATCGCCATCCAACACATGCATTTCCACCCTTTCAGGATGAATTTATTAAACTTGTCACCCATCTCCAAAACAAAAATTGTGAATATCTGATTGGGGGAGATTTTAACAGTAATCTTCAAGTACCATGAACAATCTAATGTAACAAACTTTGTTGATAGCCTTGCCAGTTGTGGTTGTATTTCTCTTATCAACAAACCAACAACATTCAGAAAAAAGTGTACGCCTTCCTTATTAGATCATATATATATAAATATATGTGATGAAAAACGAATAAATAATGCTGGAATTACTATTTATGATATTTTTGATCATTTACCAGTTTTTGTAAATTTTAAACTACACCATCCAACCCAACAGAAAATAAAATTTAATTTCGGATGCATGAAACATTTGACCCAAATACTTTTTTAACTCATCTCAGTCACAATCTAAACAATCTCAATCCTGAAGCTGGTGAAGTTAACACACTCAGAGATAAATTTGTTAAGGTCTTTAATGACACTCTTGACAAGCATGCACCATATCGTTACGCATCCAGAAAAGAACAACGCTCCTTTAACAAACCATGGCTCACCAAAGGCATCTTAACTTCAATTGCAAAAAAGAATACCCTCTACAGAAAGCAGCTGAGTACAAACAACCCAAATATTATTGGACAATAGAAAACTTACAGAAATAAGCTTACCCACTTACAAGAAATGTCCAAACAAAATTATTATAAACAAGCTTTCCAAAAATGCCAACATGATATAAAAAAACATGGAAGCTTGTCAATGAAAGAATTGCAATTCAAAACAAATCTCAACAATTTTGAAGACTCAGAATGCCAAAAATAATGTGAAGATTTGAACAATTTTTTTCAGAGGTTGGAAAATCCCTTTCTACAAAATAAAACCATCCCCTACCACTCACAGAGATTTTATTAAACATATAAATTCAAAAAATTTATTATTTCTAACCCCTACTGTTGCATATCCAACTTCTCATCAAAAACCTTAAAATGAAATCTAATAGTTCTCCCAATGACATTCCATCCAAATTTTTGAAAATAGCTAGTTGCATTGTGTCAGAATGGTTGTCCAAATTCTTCAATAAATGCATGACTACTGGTGAATTCCCGGACTTCTAGAAAATTGCCCACATCACTCCAATTCCTAAAGTTCATAGCCCAAGTTCCTCATCTGAATATAGACCAATCTCTGTTCTTCCAGTATCGTCCAAGGTGTTTGAAAAAGTTCTTTATCACAGAATATACTCTTTTTTGACAGAACACAATCTAATTGACAAAAGACAATACGGTTTTAGAGAAAATCACTCAACAGAGCTAGCCAATACAACTATTTATGATGAACTACTCAGAAACTTTGATAATAAATTAATAACATGTTCCTTATTTATAGACCCATCAAAAGCATTTGACTGCTGTGACCATGAAATTTTACTTGATAAACTTTATCACTATGGTATCAGAGGTGTTTCAGAGGGCATCGTGCTTATTCAACCTGGTGCAACTCCGCGCCAGACGAATCGGCCAAAGAGAGCTCTTACTTCCATGTGCATGGAAGTCACTTTAAGTGTCGCTTGCTTGGTCCCTTCTCCTTGCTTTGGCCGACTTTGCTCATATGTAGCGGTCGTGCTAGCGTGACTGCTACATCACTTTCCTTCGTCGAAGTCTTTGAATTGCCACTCTCTTCTCTTTGAACGATCTTGCCAATTGATATCATGAGTCCAGCCGGGTCCGATGAAGTGCGTGTCATGCTTGATTGGTCTTCGGTACGTTGAGCCTTTGTCGTCTTTCTCTCTTCATCTCTTCTCTTCTTTTTGTTGCATTTTCCATGCGACGCACGCTATCCGGCCAAAGAGAGCTCTTACTTCCATGTGCATGGAAGTCACTTATAAGTGTTGCTTGCTTGGTCTTTCCCTTCTCCTTGCTTTGGCCGACTTTGCTTACATGTAGCGGTCGCGCTGGCGTGACTGCTACACATGGCAGAGTGGCCCCCCCTACGTACGCTAGTGTACATATCAAAAACGCTTTTATGTCACAATTAGAAAAAAATAATTAGGGTTTGTGTTACAGTTAGAAAAAAAATAATTGAAATCTAAGATTAAGTCTAATATTTTTCACTGGTTTTACTTATTCTCGTACTGTAGATTGTTGTGGGTATCTGACATCTAACCAAAAAGTTTTAATTTACACAACACGTATTAAAAAAGTAATCGCCAAATTTTATTTCTTTACTCTGAGAAGCAAAATAACTGACAAAAGTAACAGGTCAGAAATTTCGCAGAGGTCAGAAATTTCGCTTGACACCGGGCTACAGAAATTTTCTTAACACAATGTTTTGTAACGGCGTTGGAGACCGAGCCTCAGGTTTACAGATGTATTCTTAACACTATTTGTTCACTTGGTACAACACTACCGCAGAGTGGGACGCTAATTCCTAAACTGGTCAAGGCCAGGTAACGTACGAATGTATTGTGACTTGCAAACCCTCAAACGAATACACACTACAATGTCTGACTACTCAGTCACAAAGTAAAACGCAGTTGTAGTGTTCAAAGAATAAGGACGAATACAAACAATCTGACTGCGTCAAAGCAGGCAACCGTACTTTATTAGACCTTCTGCATCTTTCGAGAAACACGTACATATTTTTTCTTAATAATGCCTCAAATGTAGGAATGTTACATTGAACCTGATGAGTCATGACTACTAACACTCCCTCTCCTGGGCAGGTTATATAGAGCTTTGCATACAAAATTATAGGCCATACGCAATCTCTGCATGCATCACTTTCTGAAAGTCTACCATAATTGTGATGCATACATGTGCGTATAAAAGGAACGGCAAAGTACGTTTTAACTGCATTTGAAGTTTGAACATCGGGAAAAAGAGGCTCGCAGCTTGTTTGCTGCACAATATTTTTATTGCAGTTGTCTCTGCATGTCTGTGTCATCTGAGAGCTAATTATCCAGTACAGCTCCCAAATATTTGTGGTGGTTAACAGATTTTAGATTTTTACCACCCATGTGTCAGTCAGTAATGGGGTGACTTTGCTTTTTGTACTCTTAACCTTAAACGTCATACAAACAGTTTTGTTTGCTGCAATTGAACATATTTCCATGCGATTCTGCATAAACCTGACACACAAATAAAAGTTCTCTTCGCAACATTTCCGAAAATGAGAACTTTTCAGTTTTAATCAAGATGCAGACGGAACGATTAGGACAGAGTAAAAATTTGTATCTTCATACAAACACCTGATTCTGTACTCAATTAGTGTAGTCATGGCTTTAGTGTGACAGATGTATAGGCTACTACAGTAGTAATCCTGCCTAATTTTCGTCTTGTTTTAGCAAATTCGTTCTAGCCCTATTCTTCTAGTATGTGCTTGAATTTCCATCACAAGTGAAGATCCCAAACTTGAGGGACAGCCTTCGTCAACGGTGAGGGGATCTTTGAATGCAACTATGTCGGGTAAAACGAGTCAGGTGCCTTGTGCCTTTAGCGCATAACGGATCAGATGTGTTCGGGGCAATGCGGCTTTTTCTAGCATCCACGAGCTATTTGAAAGTTTTTAGAAGCACGATTAAGGCTATGAGCTTTCAGGGCTTGCACTGGTTGCAAAAGTTAGGGTCTTGTAAAGCGTTGTTTGGCGCCAAAGTGGTCTAGTAGGTAGGGGCGTTCAACACTTGACTAGC
>Ga0210059_1001301_pt1 | contig 37091 bp, 15 predicted proteins | sample Ectturendosymbi2_FD_188042 | JGI IMG/M metagenome (GOLD analysis project Ga0210059, IMG submission 188042) | Ecteinascidia turbinata endosymbiont from Florida, USA - Sample 2 (SPAdes) (version 2) | ecosystem: Host-associated > Tunicates > Ascidians > Unclassified | place: Key West, Florida... | reverse complement strand
CCTAAAACTAATTACTTTCACGAAAGAAAACATATTTACGCTCATTGCGTTAAACTAGTGATTTTCGACCGGTGTTCGATGGAACTCTAGTCAAACTTATCAAATTTCCTGCGGAACACCTGACGATCTTTCACGGAACACTAGTTTTCCGCGGAACACCGGTTGAAAATCACTGGTCTAACTCAACAATTCAACTAACTGTGAAAAGCAGACGTACATCGTTCTGACAAATGCAAAGATTTCAGTGTCTTGTTCTACTTGCATGATGCAATAATACTTTGATAGGAGTAAAACACTACAATTTAAAACACGTCAAGGTTTTCACGGTTTTGTGGAACTCAATAAGACCGTGGTTTACCAGCAGTCTCCTAAATTTGCATCACTATGGTATTTTTGGAACTGTGAATGCTTTTTCTTGACCCGAAATTACTTTAGTTGCAGTGTAAAGTCAGGTTGAACATTAATTTTGTAACCACTCAGGGATACATGGCTTTGTGAAGATGTTGTTGTGATTATCAAGTAGAAACGCTTCTTTGAATGTGATGTTGCTTCCATATCCTTGTCTCTAACGATGAAAAGTGGATCCTCATCCCGAAACGGCTTATTGGTGGTGACAAATTGCGCTTTCATTTTGTAAAGGGAAGACTGAAATACGTCGTTCTGTTAAATGCTTTTATATTTGCTTCGGAAAAACCAGCTGTTGTTAAAATTTGTCTAATTTATGAAGCACAGCATAGTTACATTAATCTATACTGCAGTACAGAATGGTTAAGTTTTAAGCTAGTTGAATATCCCCAGAAAAGTGGAAGAGAATTGGCCTTTTTTGTACTGATCTATAAAGCTGGCATACGTAAACCAAGCTAAGAACAGATATGTGACTGTCAAAGTTGATAAACGTCTTCAAAATTCATTTATTTATGTTTGGAAATGCCTCATTTTCACAGTGAATTGAATAAAAGTATCTTCCTGTTTTTCTTGAAATTTGTAACTGATCTGTAGTTTTTTATGTTGTAGCTTGTTGGTGGAGGGAGGGTTTCTACGGTAAAGTAAAATCAGTTTCTTTAAGGAGAATATATGGACCTGTAGGGACCCGATTTCTCTGATTCTAGGGACCCGATTTTCTTTGATTCTAGAGACCCGATGGTGATTTTCTCTGATGCTAGGGACCCGAATCCGTCCTTAAATCACCTCAAAAAAACTGGTAAAATTAATAACTGCCACACTTCCCTCTTCTATACCTGATGACTATGGCCGTCTTAACGTATCCCAGTTTCGTCTTTGCAAGGAAAGAAACGTCTGGTTAGTGGACGATGTGTTCTTTCACAAAGAAACGTTGTATTGCAGCGCAGTACGACTGCCGGTGCCAAGAGGGTTATTCAGGTGACGGACGTTTTTGCCAGCCTATCGATCCTTGTCAAACCAACTATGGCGGTTGTCCGAGGAACAGCACCACGTGTAACTATACTGGGCCTGGAAAAGTTAGTTACAGAGCGTGCGTTTATTGTATCATAAGTGCTATCCTGCTTATGTCCGCAGTGTTTTCATTTTTTGTGAATGATACATGCTGCCGTTGCGTGTTTCCAAAAACGTTTACTTTAAATTTCGTAAATAGTTTACCGTTCGTGAAACTTGTTTCATTTGATTGTTATTGGAAATTCGTGCAACTTTAAAAATCCGAGAAGTTATTTCTTGATCTTTTCGATTTTCAATGATGTATTGTGCGTACAAATGCAGCAACTCAATCACAACACAAAAAACGTTTCCAAAGACGTTATATCAGCAGTGCAGGTAAGCTTTTGAGAAATTAATTGTGTTTTTTTTCAGAGCAAATGCTTCTGCAAGATAGGGTACAACAGCACAAAAAACTCTGATGTACGCACCACTGGCTGTTCTCTAATCAGCATTTGCGGAAGGGACAGCAACACCACCTGTGACCGAAGAGCCACATGCGTGACAGTTGATATAAGTGGAAGCATACAAGTTCAATGCAAAGTACGGATAAATAGAAAAAAAGACCTAAAGGCAGTTTTTTTGTCTAATGTGGTGAGAGATCTTAAGTGGTCAGTACCTCCCTGAGCTTTGACAAAGTTCTGGTGCAAATAAGACAACCTCTAGCATTTTGTCTTCAAATTAGGACTAAGTGACTGAGAATTGGAAAATTTCTTTCCGGTAGCCCTGCCATACTTTAAATTGTACTATCTTTTTTTGTGAAAGTGGGCAATTGTGTCGCAACGTGCTTGTTAACTTTTCCGTCAATGTGCATGCCGGCCCCGTGCCACGGCGTCAATTTTGGAAAGGTCGGAACGAATGGTGGCTCCATTAATTTTGGGGCTAAGGCAAAGATTTTGAGGATGATCCTCACCAGAAGCAGGCACTCAGGTTATTTAAAAAATCACAGCGAATATTAAACTTGCGTGCATCGCATGATATATATATGTTGCATATCCTACTCTTTGAAACACTCTTATTAGAGTATTAAAATCCTATGCAACTATTTCCTAACAAAATTCTGCTAAACACGCAGATCTTTATTCCATAATCCCCTGTCAACACAACCCTGAGTTGCAGATGCCTTGTTATCTCAATATCATGAAACAAAAAATAAAAACTACAAAACCAAACATCACGAAGTCAAAAAGGAACTTCTGAACAAAGGCATCTTTTAATTAAAGAAACCTCAAGTGAAAACGACAAATTTACTGAAAATATGAACTGTATGAAAACAGAACCTGCAATGGATCAAATGAGAAAGGTTTTATAACATTAGTGAAAAGATGACTATTGTAGCAGTCAAGCTGCTGCCGCCTTGAAGATATCTTCGGTGTTTCCGAAAGTGGATCAAGCTCAGTGTTGCTCAAACTTTTTCTTTACGTACTCCAGATAACTAATCCAAGAAATAATTGCGTGATGGACCACCGTGTCACCATAGGCAGAGCTTCCAGATTACGTGTTTCTTTTGTCTTAGTAATAGCTGTTCTTTTGCAAAGAATGTTTAGTGAAGAAAACTTCACCAATTTTGCCGTGGTGTTGAACAGCATACATTCCGTAAATTGAACATCCAAACAGTTGTTCACCGATTAGTAGACATTTAGTCGTCATTCACTCAAAATTCGTCAACTCCATCGGAAATGCAAGCAGCTTATGCAACACTTGATCCTCACGTCAAGTTTCTTAATGCAAACGATAGTATGATAAAAGTATTTTAAAGTAAACGATCATGACAAAACTTTCCTGAAGTAAACAAATATATAATTATTTTATTCTGAAGCAAACGATCATGCAGCAAAAGATTTCTGAATTAGTGATTGCACATTAAAAGTATCCTCAAGTAAACGATTATATAATGAAAGATGTTCCAAAGTAAAGCCACTAGTTCAGTGAACCGAATAAAATGTTTCTAACATGACGCAATGATAAATACAATTGTGACTTCAGTATCTTAAACAGTAGGGTTGATGCTCTTGCTAATCATACTTATATCCCAAATTAAAATTGGGCTTTCTTTTTTTCAACACCTGTTGCTTTTGCTTTGCAGTGTCCAATTAATTTACTTGCTAGAGGACTTCGATGTTATTCTGATCTTCTGACGGAAATTGCTAACGCTAACGACACTGGTCCTTTCGCAAACCGCCTTAACAAAGCTCTACAGATGTTTCGTTCAACGTACTTCCATCAGTTGGTTTACTCTTCATCAACATTCACAATAATTGTGCCCGCGGATGGGGCATTTGGCTCGGAGTTGGGCGAGCCCGGCTCAAGTACTACGTGGAAAGCTCGTGCACGGTAAGATGGTAGATTGCTTCATTTAAGATCAAAGTCGTCAGCTCTGTGTAAAGGGTAGGAAGCAGTTTGGCAGTGATATTTCCGCTGTGTGACATAATTATGATTCTGGTCATGCTTATCTGATGTCAGTGATGGCGGCAAAAGTTTTTTTGAGTTTTGCCGTCACTTCAAAGTGCAAGAACAACCTCTTTGATTTCGGGATAGCCGTGTCAAAACTGTGATGTAAAGGACAAACGACTATGAAAAGTGAAGCATTCTTTGATAATCTTTTTTGATTATTTCAAGAGCACACATCATTCCAACAATGATCGACTTGGATTTTTCTCACCAAACCGCCATCTCGCTGTACCCGCTTCTTGGCAGCCAGCAGTCTATAAAAGCACTCCAGCCAACCGGGCCAGACGATAACCAGGACGACGATGATTCTCAGTATGTTGCTAGTCTAAAATATGGAATTACCAGAATCACGGGAGAAATATTGACTAGGAGCAATTGGGCAAGCGACGGTGTCTTCTACATCTCCGACACATTGTTAGAGCCACCAAGTCCTCCTGACAGTTTTCCTTCAAAGGTAATCAAGTACAGTTTTAAAGCTTGACAAATACCAATTTGGTGTAAATTGAAGTGAATGATACGCATCACATTTGTTTGATGTATAGACAGGCAAGTGAAGCCACAATTAGGCCTACAGGTCAAATAGACCGACTTAAGTAAGGTGCTCATCGTTTTCACAAGAAAAGCAAAATCTGCAGTTTTTTTTGGTGCCACCTGAGCACAAATTACATTTGTTGGAGCGAAAAGAGAAAACATCGTTAGGCAGAGTAACAGTTCAGTTAGGCTGGGAGAAAAGGCAAAAAAATTCCATAATATCAGATCCTGTTACTAATTGCACCCAGGGCCCAAAATTCAAATCCCGTCACCACTTAGCACCCCAGAGAAAGCTTCGATGCCCCAAATTGGAATATAAAGCACTACAAATCAGTGACGTTAGGGGGCCCTTTGAAAAAAGTGCATTGCAGTTATTTTGGGCCCCTTTGAAAGCAAGGTATTTTCACATTTAACTGCTGTTGGGGGCCCCTTTGAAAGCAAAGTAGCCCACTTATACACTGCAGTTGCTGTTGGACCCCATTTGAAAGCAAGGTAGGCTACTTTGCACATTACAGTTGCAAAGGGGGCCCGAGGTAAGTGCCTCGCTTGCCTTCCCTTAAACACACCGCTGTATATAACCCTGGCAATGATCTTATATGAGAATACCAAACCGATTGAACACGCTCTGCTTCATCCAACATGCGTACTTTCTCACCTGATGTGCTCATGTAAACACTGTAATGTAAAGTTATCTTTATATTATTGAACACATTGAAATTGTTGATGAGTTTACCACTTCGTAAAACACAGATATCTCGCGATTTTTAATAATAACCTAGACAAGGGTCGACTAAAACAACAGATCTGGGTGGAAAAAACCCTCTGTGGGAACCCTGGTCACATGCGGCAAATCGCCTACTCCCGTAACTTGAAGTGAACGTTTGAAGATTTATTGCGTGTTATTGTTACGCAACAAAGACCAAGAGTACAACAATCCGCTAGCAAGTTTCGCAACCTGCCTCTGCAAGCAAAGGGAGCGAACTGCGCACTTGCGCTAAGTGTGTCGGGGGTCTCGCGGTCACGACTTTGCCCTGATGGGCCTCGCGTTCATTTATCCGGCCCTGCCTACATGCCTAGTTGCATACGTCCAGAAGTCAGAGTTCCACTTGATCAACGTATTTTGTGTAGTGATTGTTGTAAAAAAATGTCGGCTACTATGCCTAGCCCAGGTAGTCTTCTCTTATTTTGTACTGCATAGCAACAAGATACCTTTGGTGCTTATGACCAAAGTTACACATTTGGGCAGCCAGCTGTTCAGACAGCCAGATTTAATTGTGTAGTTAGATGTCTATTTTGAGGGAGTACCCAAACAGTAGCGCAGTCAGTGGCATAACTAGAGGTTTGAACCAGTGGGGCAAAGCTTAGCTGAAGGGGGCCCACTAGCCAAAACTCAGGAAAAAGTTAAGAAATGGTAGTGAATCTCTGGATGTCTTCGATGTCTGTACTAGCTTAAAAAAAACGAAAACACCCCGAAAAACGCAAAACAACAACAACCTAAAGACAACTAAACATCAAAATGTCAACTAGAGGGGGCCCGGCTTCTACATTTAACTTGCCAAGGGGGGCGACTCGCTCCCTTGCCGCCCTGTCAGTTACGCCATTGAGTGCTGTTAGTGGGTTATGGATGCTAACCGTTGCGTCCACGTAGACCTTAGTCTATATTTGTTAACATTTATAGGAGACTTGAAGTACAAAATATTATTAATCTAAACATGTGCTATGCACCCAGAGATTAACAAGTCCAGACATCACCAAGGTTTATGCATGCGTATTTTGGCCAGTGAAAAGCCCAATGCGCATGCTTTATTAGCATATTTCACTTGAAAGGTCATGGCAAAGTTTTTCAATTTGCGCTAATGAAAGAAAACGTTAATCGCGGCGCACATGGTTTGACCGGCCTCATGTTTGCTTCTTCGGTAATAATGTTTTCATAACTTAACGATAGGATTGATTCTGATTTCCTGCAAATTTTTTTCATTTGCATTTCATCACTACATCTCCAAATAATCGCCGTCAATCAAATGACAATGATTTATGACCCAATTCTTTTTGTTAAGCTGGTTCAAAAATTTTTGGTTAGAAACTACGAGCCTATTATGCGTATTTGCGGGAAAATATTTATAATTAATTTGCACAATCTGCAAATTCTGTTGATGTTGTGAATTAAAAATAAATTTTCAGAATGTCTAGCCCCTCTGCACAAACATGAAGGCCCCCAGTAGAAGACTTTCTGGCGACGATTCTGCCCAGGTCCGCAGACACGAGGGCATTCGGGGGCAGTTACCCCAAATCTTTTTTGTGCCCCCCAGATTTGATTGTGCTCAGAAAAATTTGTTTCAAACATATGATAAAATTAAAATCTTTCCCCTATAAAAATGTATTTTGACCCTCCAAGCCTCAAAACCTGGCTACGGGCCTGATTGTGGCAAAATTGTGTCTGCAACTAGAGTATTTTATTTTGAAGTCCATTCGGCCTCGAGATGTAGCATAACAAACTTTTTTTTGTAAATTACCTTTAGGGGGGCCCTTGGAAGCATTTTGGGGAGTCTAGAGTTGGGCTGATACGGCACTGATTGCGCCGATAGTTCAATGAAAACAGTAATAGTGATGGGCAATTCGTGTGTTCAAAGACGAACGTGCGCCAGTGGATAGCCAAAAATTAAGTATAAATGGGGCGTTTAGACAGAATATTCAACATCACGCAGCAAAAAGTTCATTTATTTTTGTAGTTACACACTAGAGAGAAAACATTAAAGTGTTTGCTGTAAATTTAGCAAAAGACGCTAGATCAAGCATTGGTTGCAGAACATTACTTCATAACTTTCCACCTGTATAATCTTAGTGCCGTTGTTGTTTTGCAGAAAGGAATATCAAAAAGTGTTGAATTTGTTTAGGAGCAAAGATGTTATGATTGTCAAAAATATCCGATATCTTGAGACGTGTGTTTTTCCAAGTAACAAGAAGACAATTTCTGTGTTTCCAGAATCTTTCTAGAATAGTGTAAATCACAAATTGAAATGTGTTTCTTATAGCTTTTCCTTAAAATTTTTGTGGCAACATTGTCAACTTTGACCAAATTATATGTGTCTGTGGAGATACGATTTGCCCATTTACGTTTGAGCGCGACTGCTTGGATAAAATTATTTTGTAGGCCTAGAAGAGCCAAACATTTTAGAAGTGGGCCGAAGTCCCAATAGACAGCAAATATGTACAGTGCAATGTGGATCACGCCGTCATGCGAATAGAATAATCTTATTTTTAAAAATATCACCACCAAATCGATTTCATAATAGAAAGCATAGGTTTTAAAAATTCACTAAATATTCTGTGGTTATTTGTGCTACTAGACCTATCAAGTACTTTGCTTATTTAATCGGTTCTGTCTCTTGACGTAATCATCCCAGCGATCTATAAAACCCTTGCACTGTCAAAAATGTTCGCGAAAATTTCATAATTCACTAGCTCTGTGATTGAGCAGAAACCTACTGTTGAGAACATTCTTAAATTGCCCTTTGCGAAAAGCCTTTTTCTCAATAGAAACATGAAATTGCTGGTAAAAGTCACAAACGGTGGCATTAAAGTTTTGTCACATTCAGTTTCAAAGGTCGTCATTTCATGATGAGAGTGCACAATCATAAAATCAGATTTGCTTGATCAGGTTTACGATGCCCGCAACATGACATTGCTTCAAGCCCTTGAAAACCTTTCTACGGCGTCAGAGTTTCTTAAACTTTTGAAACTTTCTTACAACGTGAGAGATTTCATGAGAAATGAGTTGGACACATTCACTTTGCTTTTACCAGACAATCAAGCATTCTCCAATATGCCTGCTGATGCCATGAAAGCTTTGACGAACGTAGAGGTGAGTCTTATTAGCCTTGCAGTCGTTTCAGTTGATCTCTCAGTAGTACTCTGATTCACTTTGAAAAAAAACTTGCATTATTTTCCCAATACCAAAGTAGGAGATTTGATAAGTTGGGTTTTGGTTACTGCTAGTGCTACAGGAATAATTTTAACACATGTTTTTGTGTACGAAACCGGCCTTTACTTTTCGTAAAGAAATCAACGCATTGACCTGAAGTGCTTGCGTTTCGCAGTATTTGTTGTGTATAAAACGTTTTTCAAGGTGCCAATCGACTAGATCTATTTATTCAGATTGTGCAACTGGACCTTACTTATACCCGCGGAACTTTTACTGAAAAATTAATTATACCGTGTTATCTTTTAGTCCATTATGCCCTCATCCGGCCGTATTAAATTTCAAGGGCAGCATACATCTACTTGCAGTAACTAAGCACGCGGGAAGAGCTCAGTCATGAGTTCCATGAAGATTCGTACAATGAGCACTTTCTTTAGTAATCTAATGTGAATGCTGCAAATTAGCCTCGCGGATGAAGTCTTGGGTAGCAACAAAATCAGTTCTACACTTCCTGATACAGTTACTGTATGTGTGCGTTGAATGCTGGGCCAGGCGCTATTGTCTTCTGCGACGCATAATCGTTCCATACTGCACCAAAATTTTCCAAGAGATTGTGTTGAATTAAACCGAAAAGTCCAAATTAGCGTTGTTTCTTACTTCAAGTGGTGCAAAGCTTCCTTAGCAAGAAAGAGTGGTTCCAATGCATATCCCGACCGTTTCAGGGTGTCGTATTTTAACTTTTTCCGACCTTAATACCAAAATACAATTTTGAATGCTACTTCAGCACATGGTGAAAGTGAACGTTGGCGGATCGCGGTGGGGGACGGCAGTTTGGTGTAATTATTCTCCCAAAAAGCAACGATACTCCTCTAAAACATAGACTGTTTTGAGTGATTGCGCCCTTTAAAAAAAAAACAATTTTTTTTTGCATTTATAGGCCTAAGTTCTTTTCGAAATAAAAAATTACGAAGAAATTGGTAGGTTGGTGCCCTGTTTTGCAATTGCTCCCCACAACGACACGGCAGATCAGGATCGCTTTTTGGCTCCTGATACGTTGCATAAAATCCAGTAAATTTTACTTCTTTTAAGGTTTTCCAATTGCAAAATGTATTCAGCATAAACCCGGATGTATTTGGAACTGACTAAAAGTAGCAAGTCGGCTAAAGGATATCCAGATGTGGCAAAAATAATTAATCAAACTACAGCCACAAAGGGCGTGTCGTTCAAGAACCTTTTTGAAAAAAACTCACAATGCACTGCATCGTTAAAATTTAATACTGTTCAATCATTTTTGAGGTATGATGACCTTGAAGCTTAACGTTTTGTGTCTGCATGGAGTCCTGTAGTGGAGCAGCTGTTCTCTAACAACAGTACTGTACTGGTAAACTACAGTACACCAGGATTTTGAAAGCTATATAGGGAGGAGAGGTTGAACCTTTTGTGTATGTATTCGTTTGCGTACTACTGGGGCAAGTAACTGTAGGCTGATGCCTAAAATAATTGCTATCAGTGCAAAAATTCGAGCGAGATGTAGAAATAGTGAGCAACGCAAACATCTGTAACAGGAACTATAGGCACTGCTTGTTAAAGAAAGTAGGCGGCTTCAACAATTTTTGCAAAAAAAATGAAACGAAAAAAAGAAACTAACCAACTCAGTCAGGCATCACGAAACAAATACGTTTTCAGAAATGAGAAGTTTGAGAATTGATTGTTTAATTTTAAACTGTTTACAAACACACAACTTGGCGTAGGATGGCGGTGTGTCACAGGTTTTCTGCGGCTCCGCGGGTAAATGCGTCATCTTTCCACCATCACTGACGTCACCTTTACAATGCAGAATACAGAGAAACTCGACGCAGTTCTCGCGCATCATATCGTGGTTGGGGCCATTGAAACCATGGCTTTGATTGATGACACAAGCATAGTAACGACCAGCGACACACTCACTGTGCAGGTGTCTGCGGACAATGGAATCGTTTACATTGGACAAGAGAAAGCAAAGGTAAGGTGTGTCGTTGGCGTAAATTCGCAACAGTCCAACCTCCTGTTTCAGGAAGTCCGCTGATAGTAGGTTGTGTAAGAGCATCAGCAAATCGATTGTTTTTTATCTTGAATGTGTGATGCAAGCTGAAGTTTCTTTCGGTAGGTTTTCTGTCCCAAAGCGTTATATTCCACACAAATGTTTCTGAACCTGTAATCTATTATTTTCTGATTATTTAGAACCTTGTTTCACATATGGGTTAGGTAAGCAACGCTCGGGAGATCTTTGCGTGAAGGGGTATATTGTAGCATTCCTCAGCAGCTTACAATTGCCAAAGCATTTTTTATGTGAATATCCGAAACATTAATTTCATTCCGTAGCCATAATTCCACCTATAATACTAAGTTACATTTCGTCGTTGGGCTTTTGAATCAAACACGGGGACAATCTCGTCTGGTCAGAAGACTCAGTGCTTGATTGCTCAAGTTCTTTAAAACCCTTTATGGACCGCACGTGCCAAGTGCGGAGCTCGACTATTTCAGCCACGACTCGCCAACCGATAGCGCTAGAGAGCTAGTCGAGGCATTGAAAGCAGCAGAAATTCTACGGATTTCGGTGAAAAAAATCTGGAATTTTGAGTTTAACCTTTTCTGGCGCAGCGTGATGTCACAGGGTGATCTCGATTACGTTATTCAGACCCGTGAAAAATTTTCAAGTCCCAATTTAACCGTTTTTTCTTTAAGCAAACGAGAAGAAAATCCACATCTTTTGAGGTCTTTATTGTCCCTCTAGCCCAGGGCCTCCAAACTATGCAGCTCGTTGGCCATGTCCAGCTCGCGAAGCCATTTCATCCGACCGCAAAGAAATATTATCAATACGAAAAAATATTGCATTAACGAAACATTTGTGGATTTTAATGCAATGTGACATATCCCGAAACAATCACATCACGTAAGATGCCCGACCCACGAATTTCCGTGTGATAGCTTATGTAAGATGTGCAATACAAAGATATTTTATTAGGTCTTTGGAAAGCTAAGAACATTTTTACAACAGTATATCAAATTTCAAAATGTATCTTGATCAAAATGTATATTTAAAAATGTGAATATGACTGAAAATGATCACTAGCACAATGAGTCTCAGATGGTAGAAAGGTTAACATTTTGTTTGCCATTGTTTTGAGAAATTTCGATTAATAAATGCTATTTTTTAAAGCAAACTCACTTTTTTATTGCTTAGTTGTAACAACTCATACTAGTCTTAGCAGCCTGTCAAAGCAACGCTGGTTACTAATTTTTATAAAAAAGTACAATTGACATTATGCAAAATCGAGTTTAGTTTTATAACCCTCCACAATATTTTATGTTTCTCATGTGACCGCATGGAAAAAATAGTTGCGCACCTCTGGGTTAGGGAGTGCCTTTTATCTCTGTTTCTGCTTCTATAAACACCAAAACAAGGGCACCGCAGACGTTTGGGTTAATGTTTCACCCCCAATTGCCCCTGGACTAGACACTAGACAAATACAGTACTATAGTTTTCGGAAGCGCAGTAGGTTGGTTTGAAGATATGTGGTTCGCTGGCACTGCGCTCTCTGTAGCAAGGTAGTGGCTGGACAACGCAATACCGTAGTTTTTCTGTAAATTTTCGTTAGTGTTATCAGACCACAACAGCCGGTTGTATTATTGCATTTTGTATTTGTGGCTTCATCGGCAGGTGTTGCTTTCGGAAATCCCCGTCGCAGGAGGCAGTTTCATTTACTTCATAGACAAAGTACTGATACCTGGAGTGGCCAAACCTCTGGTGAACAACTTCTGCACTCGCGTTGTTCCAAGCACAATTCAAGGAAACTGTGGTGACTGCTCCAACGTCGAAAATCTGTGTTCGTCCGGTGTAGTAAAACCTGACAGGTCTTCAGTGAGTCGATGTGTTTTGGCAACGCGATCCTTATGAACGTTGCTTGCTAGTTTTTTACTTTTTTTCTTCGAGAACCAGTCACTGAGTTAAAAATGTTGTGATATATATCTTTTTTGACCCAAAGTTTGCTGTTTGCCTGTTCTGGCGGGCGATAAAGCACGTAAATATCTTGTAATTGCGCTTTTTTCCCCACTTGTAAAAAGCTCGGTTACAAGCTGTACTGATTACAGAATTACTGAAACAGTTCGAAGTAATTTTGTGCTTACGACTGCTGACACCACAACAAATATATTGCTGAACATAAAATTTTCAAAAGTTTATCCAATGTAATGGGGAATTTTCTTGTTGGGATTCTAGAAAAATGAATGTTCTCCCTGTTTGCATATGACGCGAAACTAATTTTTAAATTGCATTTGTTGGATTATCTAAGCGTTCTTACGCGAAATAAGTGTGTAGGTTCAAACTTATTAACATTTTGCAGTCACGATGCATTTATGTTGGTGAGGCGATGATTTCACAATCAGGAATAGTAGGACAAAGGCTGGGGTGCCGTCCACATTGCATTATCAACAGAACAGAGAGTACCTGCTGCATTGGATTTTACGGAAAAAATTGCAGAAGGTTTGAGGAAATATTTAATTTGTGTTTTCATTTGTGGAAAATATGTTCACTTTGTTGTGCAATATGTGGCAATAAAACGATTAAAATACGGTGCAATGTTGGTATAACGCATTGTTGCCTGCAATCCTCCATGTACTCAGTACGTGTGGATTTAGGTGTTTTAATTTTTTTCTAGCTGCCCAGGACCCTTGGGTAGCCCGTGCAATGGACATGGTGTTTGCGACGATGGAATGAGCGATTATGGTCAGTGTCACTGCAATGAAGGATACACTGGAAGCGCTTGCTCGATTTGCGCAAATTCGTTTCAATTTGGTTCTGGTTGCAATCAAAGTAAGGGTGTTCGCCAACATGTAATTGCTTCGCGCATAAAGCTTTTGCACATTTTAGACGCAAATTATACATAACAGTGGAACCACAAGAAACGATGTTTGAGTGCCCCTTCCTTTCAAAAACGAAGAAATCAAGCCAGGTATTCCAAAGAAATTTAGCAAGTATTGAACGTGTAGGACGTACAGTACATCTTCAGTAAAATACTTCATATAGCGAATGAAATTGTTGTTATATCTACAAGAAAAGAACGGATTTTTTGTGAATTCAGTAAACTAAGAAAAAGCACTGTACACATTGAGGCGAAAGTCTTATGGTCTAACTTTCTGCGAATTCCTGTCCTAAACTATAATAGATGCGAGGTATTTGGTACCTGCTAGAAACGTGAGTTGAGGGAAATTTTCTGTCCGTTCCTTTCTTGAATTGGACGAAATCTTGCAATTGTCAACTCAGGCTCAACCCGTACCTGCGGCTTTTGAACCCGTCTATAGCATAGTGCCTGCGGATTTCACAACCTGTATCGGTTTTTATACCAACCAACATTGACTTGCTTTTACAAGTTGAAAATCAATTTAGGCAATGCCTTTTTAAACCAACCCTATTCATAACCACGCTTACTGATTGCAGACTTATGAAGGATCACACACGTAATTGTTTGCCAAACAGATCATGCTAGCAGGTTGTTTTATTCAAAGCTTCTGACGTACACCAAGGCGCATTCAAATAAAGCTGAGAAGCGAATTTGCTCTAAGACACCGACTTCCGAGGTAGGCCTTCTACATAACTCCCGCGCTCATAAGACGTGGATCCTGTTGTGCAATTGTTGGGTGACTAATTGACGTAGCAGCTGATAACCGCAAAGGCTAGAGTCTCTCAACGCGTTTGAAAAATGGTTGGACTTTTGATAATTCGTAGAAGGTTTTGGCTACGTCCGACTTCTTCCGTAAACCCATTATCTACCTACACTGGTTAAAGTGGTTTGATGAGACTTAGCTGAATTAACGGACGTCATTGAAATAAACAGTGGAATTAAAATGAGAGCATTATCATAACTCCAGTATTAGAAAACTTATCGACAGCGCCGAGGTGCATGCACCGATATGTTAGTACTGCACGTGATTAAATTTGTACAATCACGGGCTTCTAGAAATCACAATAATTTTCCTGCGGAATTTGAAATCCTACTACGAAAAAATTCAATTTAGTGGCATTTTAGTGACATGCGATGTATCGAGAAGACAGATTGCAAGCTATCTGTAAGTAAGTGCCAGTACAGTAGTGCCAATGCCATGAAGACTTGCAAAATAATCAGCATCTGATTCTTACGTTGGATTTTGCTGCTGACTCTTCTTGTTGCAGCTGAATGATTTCAAATTATTTCTTTTAGGATAGGACGGCAATAAAAATCAGATGAAAGTTGAAAACGTTGAGACTATGCACAGGTAGGACCACACACGTAGCCAAGGGGGCAATGTCCCCCAAATTCTAGCATATCTTGTCGTTTTGTGCTTCGAGACGCGTTGTCAACACCAAAACTGTTGCTCACTAAAGTCAAAAGATTTAGTCCCTCCCAAATGTTTTGAGCTGGCCACCCCACTGTGTCGGACCCTGATTACTTGACATGGATGATTTTTTGTACTTCGCAAGGCGAAGCGAAATCATTGATGAAAACGTTAAGACTTCACATAATTGTGGTTTTAACGTCGCAATACTTGTCATTACAAATAAACATCTGGAATGAATGCTATTGTTTCTAAACAGTGAGTGTGGCTTAAAGAAGACTCATGATGAATCGCTTCTTAGCTTCTTAGCCAAAATTTGAGCTTCAAGACATACAGAATATATATTACCGCCATATTCAGGTGCTTAGTTTTGGAACTGTACAGAAACAAAAATCTACGATATTCATTTAAAGCTACGGCCGACACTGCAAACAAGGGTTAGCTATATTTCTAGCACGTCAGGATTATCGGAGGGGAATTTTTGCGATTGTTTGGAAATGAAGTTTACACCATCATTAGGTGGGATACAGCAAGCCGTTGCGCTAGAAACAGCTGCGAAAAATGTTACTCCTTGTTTTTACTTGGGTGTCAGGACCACAGCCATCTGGACAACTGCCACCCGGACAACTGCTACCCGGACAAGTTCTACCTAGGGCAAGTGCCACCTAGGACAATCGCCAACCAGGACAACTGCCACCCGGAAAAGAGCCACCTAGGACAACTGCTACTAAGACAATCGCCACTCGGACAACTGCCACTTCGGATAATGCGTTTTACACATCACATACAAGCTATCAAATATAGTTCAAAATATCGCGTTGCGGCACGTAGAGAAGTTCTCGCTGCAAGGCGGTTGGGAGCCACTGTGCTGCGGTATTATTGCTTCAACATAGTGCACAAAAGTTAGTTGCAAAGTTGCTGTTGCAGCCATGTAACTCACAAACCAAAAAATAAGGTAAAGGAATGCAAATACCTTTAAAATGTATGGAAGCAAACGAGTTTGATAAGTGCGTGGGATGGATACGATGCAGTAATGTGCATGAAAGGAATGCACTGTGAAAAATATGAAGAGGCTCATAAAAATTAAGGCTTGCACTGATTTAGGAATGTTCATGAAGGTGTAATGACATCGATACGACATTCTCCACCTGAAAGTACTAGCACTGAAGTGAAGGTTCTTTAAAGTGGTCAGAGTATGAAGATGCACCAGCACTTTGTGAAGTCAAAATGGCATTAATGTGGAGAACTTCAATAAGTCTTAAGTGGCGGTTGTCCTGGGTGGCGATTATCCAGGTGGCTGTAGTCCTAGACAGTTTTTTTTTAAGGTTTGACCTTGGTGACGGCTAAGACATTTTAAGAGACCGCAACTATTTTATCGAAGTACCGAAATGGGTTTAAACTGTTGAGTAAGGTTTTAGTTCATTTCAGTAGTGGTCGTAAAGCGACATTCTGATAACTTTTCGGTCTCCCAAAACGCCTGTCCTAAAACATTTCACTGGTTAGTGCTTACAAGCGGTTAGATACAAGCTTGTACATTAGAATTCGCCTATAACGACTTCGACTATAACGACATTCGCCTATATTATAGGCGTTATAGGCCCTATAACGACGTTTTTTCGTCGGACCCCGTAGAATTCCTGTCTTTTACGTGCATTCGAGTTCGGCTGTTACGACATCGGCGATATCGTGACTTCGCCTACAGCGACGCTTTTTCATCGGTCCCTGCAGAATATTTTGCTAGCTTAACGACAGTTACAAGTTTTCTTTACAGTTTGCAGTGTAAGCTTGGCTATGTGGCGCCGTCACGGATCACACTAATCTACGACCGAATAGGAACGTACTTTAAGCTAAGCGGGCTGTCGTTGAGGTGTGACGTAAATACTGTATGGAGGATTGCGCCATCAGCGGCAATGGAGGCAAATCGTTACATGAGGTCTACTGTATTAGGGATTGTTGCGACCAAGGCTGTGGAGCCGGTACTCAAATTTAAGGCTCCGACCCCAACTCCAGGCATCTAAAATTTTTGGCTCTGGCTCCGGTTCCAACATCTAGAAATTTTTGGCTCCGGCTCCTGAACCAATTGGTCCAAAAACAGGAAAAATATCGTATCGTATGTATTTATCGCTTTCCCCACAAAGTATGTTCATGGACGCGGAACCCAAATTTCAGGCTCCGGGCTCCGGCTCCACCCTCTAAAAGATTTTGGCTCCGGCTCCAGCCATCCAAAATTTCTTGGGCTCCTGGCTTCGGCTGGGGAGCCCTAGTTTCCACTGCAGTCAGTTTTCTCGATAGTCGTGGTGGAGCAGTGCGTAAACTGTCGAAGAAAAGAAGCAGTATCGCATTACTGAAAAAACATGATTGTTTCGTTTAATAATTAAAATGGCACGACAGTGGCCAAATGACAAGAGATTTTGATGTCCCAACAACGACGTCGACTGCAATTTGAACTGAAACGTCATTTTAGGAACGATTTATAGTAATTCGGCTATAACGACAGTTCGCCTATAGCAGGACTCTTTAAACTATGTCTCCCGAAGCCATTTCATCCAGTCGCGAAGACACTTTGTCAATAAGGAAAAAAAACATATTTACGAAAATTGATTGTTTTGGTAGAACGTAACATATCCCAAAACAATCTCATTACGTAAGATGTCCTGCTCTCGAGCTGTTGCGTAATAGCTTATGTGGATTTCTGCTGAAAAGCTTCAGAGACCCTGGCCTATACTGACACTTTTTCCCCGGTCCCATGAAGTGATGTTAGAGGAGGATTCTACTGAATTTCATACTCACCAACTTCCACACGGAGTTAAACCTCAGGTAAAGGTAAGCCATGATATGAATTCCCTAACACTTACACTATACAGAACGATTAGTGAAGTATAGCTCTCGAGGGTCTGCCTGCCATACTGTGTTTTCATAACTCTACCGTGTTTCTGACAGCATGTATCCACATTTCAGTGACAATTTACCACAGGGAAAAAGCAGCTACATCTACCCGCAAATGTTTTACTAGGATATCGATTTCGGGTCAATTACACCTTTTCAATCTTGTACATTGCAAGCAAAAGCTTGCGGGTGATATGTTGAAACATTGAAGCAAGACTTAGAGAAACCCTGCAACTGCAGTTTCAAATATAAGCTGATAGTTTTAGAATTTGAGAAAACACTCGATCTGTAGCTCTCCAACTCAATCGGCTGGTGAGTTATGACTTTTATCCAAATATGCCTAGGGTTTCCTTTTGTGGGACTTGAAATTTGGTTCAATTTCTTATTTTTGAGCCATTATTTTGGCCCCAGATATGCTAGAAACCCAATCAAGGACTATATTGACTCGGATGATAGCCTAGTTTCCAAAAAAACTTGAGTCAAAAAAATGGCTCATTGCGTTGGCATCCAGGGCCAGGTAAAAGGGATTTTTGGCAGGAACGTATATATACTTGGGCCGGTACCTAATGTGGTAGATGAAGAGAGCATGCTTATGAACACAAAGAAGTGGATCAAATTTAACTGAGAAAATTTAGTGTGGTCAAAAGATGTCAAGCAAAGTAAATACAAAAAAACTGTGGAGTGCAGTTTTATGCGAAGAAGTAGGATGTGCACAGGAATGAACAAGAAAGATCCAAATGAATATGCATAAAGCAAACATAGTTACGTTATCCAAATTACTGGAACACTCAGCATTTTGTTGTTGATAAGCAAAATGTTGCTAAAATACATTGTTTGATCACACGTGGTCCGCACATCTGAGATATGTTGGGCCACGCAGTTGGGCTGTAATACGAAGCCTGTTAAGCGCTTAACTTGTGTAACCGGTTTATGAGTTTGATGGGCAATTGGTGAATCATACTGCTTTGATCAGGTTCCATTGAAACCTCAAGCATAGAATAGGTTTCTCAAGCAGTTTCGTTCATTTGCACTGAAGTATCTCTTTGGCTTATAGATCTAAGGCTTGGTTGGTCTGAAAAATTTCGGTGCAACCTTTGTAATTCCGGGGTCATTGCCCTCGTTGCCCCTTGGCTACGCGCCTGGCTGTGAGATCCTCACAAAAATTGAATAAAACTCAAACCTCAAAAACGTTGTGAGCGTGACTCAATCTTTTTTAAAATTACTATAAAAATGTGGTGCAAGCTTTCGACTGTTTCACAAGGGTGCTGCGTTCCGAGAAGGCTGGAAACCACTTCCATGCACTTAGGTTTCTTGTTGTATGATGAAAATCCTTGAAGTAATTAGTTGAAAAACATGAGGCATGTACTACATTTTTGCAACAAAACTTATTTATCAACCATTTTTTCCTGCATTTGTAGATTGCACCTGTTTGTACGGCGTTTGTGACAACACAATCAACAGCAGAGGCATTTGCAAACTGAACTCGTGCCATGCCGGATGGGCTGGAGAGGATTGCGACAGACAGGCGCAGGCTTGTGGGACCGGAAGCATGCAATGTCACCAACATGCTGTTTGTCTCGCGATCGACGGAACTGAAATGTGAGTAAGACTCAGGGGCGGATCCAGGAAGGGGCGATTGGGGCGATCGTCCCTTCTAAAACCTACGAAAATAACTTTATTCGCTATGATTTTGTACAATTCGGAAAACAACATTCGCGATTAAAGACCATTTTGCTGTCCAATGTTTTGTCATAGCGGTGTTGTGAAGTATACTTCATCTCTATTACAGTAGTGAACCCATAATGAGACTTGACCACCACATATTACTGAAATCGCCTCCCCTAACCTTGCTAACTGGATCCGCCCCTGGGAAGACTCCAAGTGTGATGCAAAGCCAGAACAACCGCTTTGACAGAAGGATGTGCAGTGCTGAAAAAACTATAATAAATACAATCTAATGGAAAAGCGACTTATACTGAAAGTCTTTACAAGTTTGTCCATTTCGCCTCTTACATGTGTTTTCCAGATGTCAATGTGAGCCTGGTTACACTGGAGATGGGGCAAATTGCTACGAATTCGACCCATGCGTCGATAATGACTATCGTGGTGGATGTGATGTCAATGGGGTTTGTTGGAATCTCGGTAAAGGAAACACGTCGTGCACTTGCAAGCAATTCTACACAGGTGCTGGATTTTTCGTTGAATAGTTTCTTTGTGTATTGTTTCTCATGAGCCGTTACTATGCGTTCCTAGATTGATTTGACAAAGCTGGAAGAAGTTTTATTACCTAGGCGAAAACCTCCAAAGTATGCAGCTCCCAGCAACGTGTTATACGATGTTGCGATTCTATGCGACAATGGAAAGTACCATGAGAGAGTGTCAAGGCAGAGTTGAAAGTCCGGCCGGGCCAGGGGTGGATCCACTCAGTAACTTTAGAGGGAACGAATTCAGCAATATTTGGTAGTCAACTCTCGTGACAGCTTCACTACTGTAATAGAAAACTTTTGTGACAAAACAATAGACGACGACGACGACGAAATGGCCTTATATCGTGAATTTTGTTTTCCGAATTGTACAAAATTATGGTGAATAAGGTGATCGCCCCAACAGACCTACCTTGTATCCGTCCCTGAGCCGGGCTTTTCGGGTCTGGTTGTGATATGAAAACGAGTTCGGGCTTCATTCGGACTTTGGAGTGATCTTGCGTTGCTATATGTAATAATGTTTGTTAGCAAATGTGTTTTAGCCTTGATGTGCTTTGAAGCGCATGCTGGTAACGCTTCGATAAAGATCTACAAAATAGAAGATAAAAATTTGAGCACGTGAATGACCAAGGTTTGCGGAATTTGTCCCCCTGAGCAAATCTGCAGCTAGGAGCAGCCAAAATTTCAAGGTATTGAGCTTGATTCAGACTAAAATCTAATGCAAGGTATGGCGGCATCAGGTTTTGGTATTTGTTGACGTTTTTCATTGGCGTAAATTATAAGTACTTTTTAGATATACAGAAATTTGTTACGGAAACTTTTAGCAATCGGGCCTAATTCGGGTTTGCAGTTAACGCGTGGGCGTTGGGCCTATTGTGTTGGGTGCAAGCTGATCGTATCCGCCCTGATTTTAGCCTTGTGCCACTATTTTCGCATTTACAGTACATTGCTTGTTTTCATCCAAAATCTTAACACTAAGAAAACTTATCATTTTCAGGTTTACTAGTGCACGACCACTGTGTTACAGAAATCAATATCTTGATGAAACTTGTGTCTATATTTTACGTTACCAAAAGAAATACAGCCATATATTTCGGGTGTTTCACTGATGCAAACAAGAAATTCACGACTTTAACATGAAGTTCAATTCGCGATAGTCTAATTTTATCAGAACAAGTGGATCTTGTCTTTAACAACAATTTATTCTTGAGTTTCTTGTGCAAACGTAATGCATTTTAAGGAGTTCATCAATTTTGTTAAATTTGCCCACTGCAAACAAACTTTCTAAAAAAAATCGGTGCCTAGACCAGCATGTGTTGACTTTTGCAAATTTTTGGATGTCCAAAACCCATGTAACCTCTCCTGATTACAACTCCTGATCATAGGAAGCATTTACTGCAAAGTGATTTCAGAGTTTTGTGTAACGATCAGCGCATTTGATATCAAAAGTGCTTCTAACGTTGAAGAAAATATGAGCATTTTGGTTGCTGTGATTGTGTTGATTATTGTGGAGCATATCTTCAATACGCACGTAACTCAACAGTTTAGATCCTGAGTACTAGGTTTTAATCAAACTGAATTGTTGTGATGACAAATATTCGGTACTTACATAATTTGCAGAAAATTGCTATTTTGTAGAAGGTAGTGCTGTGACCACCAGGTACAAAATTTTCAGAAATAGAGTGAACAGGTTTCAGGCTTTTAAGTAAGCCTATCGTTTTGTTTCAAATGAATCACGCATTTTATGCACTGACATTGACCGGCATGGAGTTCGTAAAGTACCTACATATAGATACGTTATTGCATACACTTAACAAAACAAAATATTTCTGCTAATTTAAAATGTCACATTACAAGGCGATGGGAAGTCTTGCACGGCAATCAACCCATGTGACACTAACAATGGGGGCTGCGACGCAAATGCTGACTGCATTTTCATTTACGCCGGCAAAAGTTCCTGCCGGTGTAAAGATGGGTATCGAGGAAGTGGATTGATCTGCGCTGAAATCAACAAGTGCTTGGAAAATAATGGTGGCTGTCACCTGAGGGCACAGTAAGTTTGCTAATGCAGATTTTGCGGTGTTGATCCGCGTTTGAAAATTATAGCGCTTGAAGGTAGTCAAGTTCACTATATTGCGTTGCTTGATGTCGTTTCTAAGGGTGGCACAAGCGACATTGCTAGCTAGCTAGGTTTTAATGCAATTAAGTCTCCACTTCTTGCAATGATGTTGCTATTTCATATAATGGGCTGCTTCTAATGTTTAAAAGGTAAAGGTGACGTCACATTTCCAATATGACGTCACTAAAAATTTAAAGTGTTCCGAAAGATTCGCCCAAATTGTAACAGTGTTAAATATGTTAACTTCGGAGATCATGGTTTGTAAACAGTAAAAATACCAAAGACTTAAGGAACAATTTGTTGATCTCAATGTATGGCCACAGCTTCGCGCAGGCAGAACATATAGTATTTTCCCTTTAAGTATATTGTACCATTCAGGGTTCTATTCTGGTCTTTCGGCGATTTGATCAGTGTTGGCCAGTGGTTTTATAACGCACAGTCAAACTTGAAGCCTAGTTGCTAAAACATCAAGCTGATTAGCACAAATAGAAACGAGAATTGTGCTGGTTTATATTTTTCTGGACAGTCTGGACTCATTGTCCTGCGAAAAGGCAGGTGCAAATTGTTGATCGCTAACACCTGCGGTAGTCAGGGAAGCCGGGGAGTGCAAAAACAGGGGGGCCATTTGGAAAGCTGAAGCAATGATGGTATTTTGAAGTAGTGTCCGAGAATTTTAGTGATAACGCGCAATTTTCTGTTTTTAAATGCATTACTGTCGCATTTTGCCCAGAACTTTCCCAGCACAATGCCTCTGCCTCGTCGTGTTATGGCTTCCTTGGTAATGTGGGATGTTAGAATGTAACTGCTATTTTGCACTTGACAATGTTCAAGTTTGAAAATGCCCAATTTTTCTGAAAAGTTTTCATAGCCGTTGTATGCTTTACTTTTAGGTGTGACAACACAGGGCCCGGGACAAGACGGTGCACCTGCCTAAATAGTTACGATGGCGACGGTATCAATTGTGTTGGCACACTTATCATGGAAATCAGCGAACACGCAGAACTATCTATGATCAAGCACTGGATAGACACCGTACCTAGCGTGGAAAACTTATTTCGCTCTGTAAGTCTTCTGTTCAGGCCCACTGGCTTTTAGGAATTATTTTTGCTAATCTGTAGTCGTTTCATTATTTTGTTTTGGGAAAAAAGAAAAGTTTAGAAAATCGTTTTCTGGAAATAATTCCTAATTTTAATTCCCAACGTGAAAACCAGTACTTTTGCATCTATGTTAAACTTTTTTTTATAGAAAAGGAGTTACGTAAATTAAAAAAAACATCATATGTGTTGCTGAAAAGTGAGGTTGTAGCATATAAATAGCAAACTGTAATTACAACTATCAGTTGGTTGATTTTATTGCAACATTTCTGTAGGAAATGATGTTACTCTGTGGTTATGTGTTAAGATCTCAATCATTTTTCAATGGCGGTAATGGTGTAGTCTCTATGTGCAAATTGCTCACGTATTTTGATACTAATATGTTATTGCTACTGTTGCGTGCGTCGTCTACCATGGTCGGTGCTTTAAAGGTTCAGCACTCAACATCAGTAACAGCTTTCTTGCCTCAAGACCAAGCTTGGAGGTCGATGAATAGGGATGATTACAGATTTTGGCTCAACAGCAATCATCTTCCGATTTTACTGAAACACCATTTGGTGAACGGTGAGTTCGTTTATACGCGATGTGAGTCACAGTAACGTACAACACAGATGTAGTTAAACGTTTGACTGCGTCTTTTGGTCCAAAAAGTTCTTACTACCTGAAGTAACTGCAAGTTTTTCTGGCGTTTTTAGGGACGTGGGTTTCGAATAACTTTGAGGTCTGGAAAAGTCCGGTGTGTAACTTAACTATTCAGTTACATCATAAATCTTAGTAGGTTACTGAAATACTGTAAGTTGACAGCATGACAACAAGTCCAGGTTTGCGTTTTAATCAAAGTATCATGTGTAGGTAGAAAACTTTGTAAAAGTTTGGTCAAATTCAATTATTAGGTTTGAAAGCTTCGCGATGCCAGCACTGTTGGAAATAGTATTGCTATCAACCTCGAAACAGACAATGTTTGACAAGTTATTAGACTGTAGAACAAATAACAAACAGACTTCCAAATCAACACTGTGGAGTTCTTATGTTGCGAAGGAAATACTGCATGATTGTTGTTGACAGGTCCACACAGCACACGCACAATCCACAAGAATGAAAAACTTGACACGTTGTTGGAAGTAGCACCTATAGCTGTGTCAAACATTACGTCAGACTCGGTGATTAAGGCAAGTTTTGCAGTGACACCACTTTAATTGAAGAGTAATTTTTTCAAACAAATTGAAGAATGACGTAAATTATTATTATTATTATGTATTTCTGTTCTTTATTGTTAATTTTGATGACGGCAATTCGAAGCCTGAAATTTCGTTCTTGCTGAGGTGAATGCTCTTGCCCAAGAAGCGTTATGGCCGTCGATCGAACATACAACCTCCAGACTGAGAGATGGACACATTGCCATTGAGCTGCTGCCGCCCCTACTTTTTATTATTTTTTCTTATGACATCAAGGAACTGCTATGTGTGTACCAGGATGCATTTTTGAGGAGTCATATGTTCTGGGTGCGCTTGCGTACAAAACCCAGTCCAGCTGCGTGATGCAACGTCGAGTGTCCTGTTTCAGAAACTTCGAATTATCCTTAAATTTTTACCCTCGTATGAAATACATTAGTAGTGAGTTGAAACAGATGAACTTTTCTTTTAAACTCAGCTCTTATTTTATGTACAGTATATAAAGCTTTGTGAGTTTGCTGTGTATATGATTCCTTTGTACTGTTATAGAAATAAAAATAAAATTTAATTTTAATTTTTCAAAGAAATGTTCGAGAAATATTGTTTCAAAGATTTGCTTAAAGATATAAAGCATTTTCAGCACAGCTATAAGCTGCGCTTATTCCAACTGTAAAAATAGCAACTTTACATTTCGTTTTTTTGGTGTATATCAGGTAGCAGTTTTAGCACAGAACTCCCACATTTTATTCATGCTGGACTTGATAGACTGTGACATTAACACAGGTATAAAACTTCCTTGATTCTGGGTTGAACAAGCATATTAAAAACATAAGTTTTCCCCAATGTTTGGATTTAAAGCGTCATTAAATTCCAGGTGGACCACTGGAAAGTATAGTTTGATTATTATGCATACGAAGCGTGCAAATTTTTGCAAATCCGTAATCTACGATGAAGAGCAAGGCAATGAAAAAGCCGAATGCAAATCCTTAACCTACGATTAGAACAAAGTTCATTATTTTCAAATAGCTCTTAACCTTGCATAGGAAAATGTGCTATTTTTTTAGACTTGTAGAAAAAAAAAAAATTATTTATTTTTAGAATGTCCAGCTGAATTCATCGGTTGACATTCAGTTACCAACCCTTGGTCAAGCAAATGCTAAAATCACAGTACCTGACTTGAAGACAATCAACGGATTTGTCCACATTATTGATGAGGTCCTTCTTCCAAATCGCGACGTGGTGAAAGATTATCCAACACTGACTGACGCGATTCAAGTAATTTCTATTTCACAGGAGTCGTTAATGAAGCCGAGTCACTTTTGCTTAAAGCAGTGGCGAAAAATGGGTACAAATATTTTGGGCAATAACCACTTGTTGGTCTTCCACGCCAAGGTATGCAGGGTACCAACTCCTTGATGAAGCAGCCCAACGAGCTTCATCCAAAATTTTCAATCCTGCCAATATTATGTTAAACGTCTACTGAGAATCGAAGTAGGCAACTGTTAGAATGTTAGATGATAACTAAGTCTTAGATGATAAAAGTGCACCAAACTTTTGGGCAGAAAATCGCCAATTTGTGTTTGCTTTTGCGGAATATTTCATGAATTTGCAATAGGTGCTTGTGCTAGTGACCACTCAAAAAATGTTACACATCAGTCTTAATGGATTAGGACCTTTTGACATTCACTCTGACCAAAAGGAAGTTTGTTGTAACAAAATTAGCTCAATAGATGCAACGGCACCAGATCATTCAAGGCCGTAATAATTTCAAATGGATGCGTGCAAAAGCAATAAGCCGCTGCAACAAGCCATTCTTACTAGAGTGCCCGACGTCTGAAAGTAGCATCAGTAATTGCAATTTTTGCAAATACGGTACTTAATTAATGCAATACAGAGTCAGCAGGAAGCGCATGCTTCCTCCGTTACATGCGTAAACTCGAGTTTTGCATCACACACATGCGTGATGCGCTATGAGCGGCCCATTATTTAACTCAATTTTAAGTTTTAACGATAAAAATCAATGCAAGGAATTGAAACTTATAATGTAGGTAGTGCAGTTTATATTGGTCAGCAGTTGCATCAAAATTTAGAGGGGAAAGTAGCCTTTACGTCCCGCAAGGGCCACGTGTTTTGCGAAGCTTTGCAACGCTACATCTCAACAGTCGATTGAGCTAGAGAGCTGTTCAAACTTCTACGGTTTCAACAAGTCTTCTTAGTTGAGACTGAAAAATGTTTTTTCGTTTTGGGTTTTATGGGGGTAACGTCACAAGTGGGGGTGGTGTGTTTTTTTGGCCACCTTTACCCGGCCCTGCGCGCCAATCCAATGAGCCATTTTTTTGGCTCAAGTTTTTTGGAAACTAGGCTGTGATCAGCGTCTTTAGAGCCCTTGATTGACTTTCTAGCATATCTTGAGCCAAAATTAAGGGCCAAAAATCAAAATTTGGCAAAAATTTCTGCACCCACAAACGTTAGCCTGTGTTGGATTACACCCATATTGTATATGGCCACAACTCACCAGCAGCTTGATCTAGAGAGCTGTTGAAACCCTCTATAGGTGGGGAAAGTCCTGTAGTTTAGAATTAAAAAAAAAAAATTTCAGTGTGGGTTTTCGGCCTTTTTGGCGATGTTTAGATGACCACAGGATGTTTTGACAAGTCTGTCAAAGTCTGTCACAACATGCGTCAGTCGAAACATGCCATGACGTCAACAACCCGCTGGAGTTCAACAATCGAGCGAATTTCGTGGCTTAAAGATTTCGTGTTTTTAATTGGATTCTAGGCTATAATACGAGTCTTTAGAGGGTTTGATTGACATACTAGCGTTACTGGTTGAAAAAGTATGGAAAAAATGATCGAATATTAATTAGAGAAATCCCCTAGGAAATTCCTGAAATATTTGGAATTTTTTTGGCATGACTTTTGAACCAGAAACGCTAGAAAGTAGATCAATGGCTCTAAAGACGCGTATTCTAGACTAGAATAAAAAATAATTTTGCGCCAAAATATCAGCTCTTTGGATCGGATGATGACATCATCAAAATAACCGCAAAAATACCCCAATCATGATCCCATGAACCCAAAACCCCAAACCCAAAGCTTAAAATTTATATTTATTCTGAACTACAAGACGTCACGAGTCTTAAGAAGGGTCTTCTGAATTTTGTCAAAACCTGGGTTTTTGAGCCATAATTTCGGCTCCAGACATGCTAACAAGTCAACCAAGGGCTCAAAGACGTGGATCACAGCCTAGTTTCCAAAAAAACTTGAGTCAAAAAAACGTACTTAATCATTGGGTTAGCGTACAGGGCCGTTAAAGTTGGCCAAAAACGCGAATACACCCCCCATCAAGACGTTACCCCCAGAAAACTCAAAATCCAAAGCGAAAAACTCTTATTTCAATCTGAACTAGAAGACTTTCTGAATCCGTAGAGGATTTGAACAGCTCTCTAGCTCAATCGGCTGGCGAGTTATAGCGTTGCAAATTTGCAAAAAAGTGGCGCGCGCGGGACTTAAAGGAGACTGAGCCAAGCGCTCCCATTCCATCACAAAAGTACGTTTCTGATGGGGATCCTGGCTGAGTAGCGCAGTGGAATAGAACGCACGCCGCCGAACCTGGTAGGCTGGATTCGATTCCCGGTCGGGTCATACCGAAGATTTGAGAAACGGTACTTTTCCATCCTCTTGCGTGGCATTTATGCATCAATACAAGGAAAAGCTTCACGCGCGGTGCTGCCACTGACTCGCCACCAGTATAGCATTCATTGCGAAAGTAGCCGCGTGGCCCATGGTACAGACAGATTAAACGGAGATGGGTGCTCCCAGATCATTCGTGACACTCCAAAGGGGGTACAAAGCGGGTATAATGAAACTCACGATCTGCAAGGCTTCTGTAGTTTTGCAAAAGAAAATTTTACGCTGACATCTCGAGGACAACATATGAGCGACGAAGTAAATTCCACTGTGTTTTGTTTATACTTGGGGGTGTCGTACCAAAACATTTATTGCACATTCAAATGAATTTTTACTTACTGTGTATTCACAATTCCTTTTTATTGCAACTTTGGTGTTTTATTAAAAGTATCAAAAGTGCCATTGTGAAAGAGCACATACGAAATGTACAGGACCATATCACATTTGAGTGGCTTGCCTGACTGCACTAGCGTCGTTATCAATTTGATTGTCACCACCTTTTTAGGGCAGGCGAAACGCTTCCACCTTGCTGCCATACAGCTCGTTCTTGACCCTCATGAACAATTCAGGAGTCATCGCAAAAATTTTGGACACAGATACGCCTTATACAATCTTTGCTTTGAAGAATGGCAGTTTCGAGTGAGTTTTTGCACTGATCGCTTGTACGTTTTTGCGGTTTATTTTTATTTCTGTTTTCATCTTTCGCTAAAAACCTTTTCTGAGAGTTTTCAATGCAGCTTCGAAATTATTTTTTATTGACGAATCTCCTGGAAATCAAATTTGGAATTTTCGCCAAAATCTTTTTAAAGGAATTGTTAAAACTATAAGAAACACTTCGTTGCCAGTACATTTATATGTTGATATTACAGCCTCTAGTCCAGCTATGTCCAACCGAAATGCATTGCTGGGCCAAATGTTAAGTCACTCTCGCAATGAGGTCCGCAAATTGAATGACTTGCGTTGTTCTCAGCCAACGATAATTTAGCTTCAACTACTAAAAACGTTCGAATCCCAGAACCAGTGATAACAAGTTTTTGGCACCTCTGGGTGAGTTTAAAGTGCCAGTGGAGCTATAAAATTGAACTCAGTTTAGTGTAAATGGAATAAAAGGGGTAGAAATCGGAAACTTATAAAATGAGTTTGCATTTCAGTGGATACGTGGAAATCTTCCAGCACGCAATGTAAACGTGATAGAGTGGCGCTGAGGCACGGAGTCGGAGTGCCGCAGTGTTCGATTGTGTTGGAGCCTGAGCAGGACCCGGAGTCGGGATTACGATAAAACACTGGAGCAGTAGTGAAACGTTCAGCTTTGCAGGAGCCGGATAACAGCTTTCATCACATTAAAGTATGCTCTGACAGGCTAGATGTTAGGTTGATGTCATGGCTCCATTCTCTTGGTTAAATTGGACAGTAAACCATTCGGTGCAGGCCGCAGAAGATGTGGGAGATGGCAGACTCACAGTGGCGACCTTTGTTCTGGCTGGCGCATAGTGATTGCTCAACTACTGTATCACTTCAAAGCTAGTTTTTTTTGTATGGATACGTCAGTTGCTAGACGTTTTACGTCTACGTTGCATCTTGTTTTAGGCAGCATTCGCAATTTGTTGTTTTGAGTGAAATGTACAAGACAACAGTGTATGCATTAAGAGTCTTGCGCGGTTTGAAATTTTTTGTCCGCTCCCGCCCAACACCCGCAGGAGTTTGAGAAAGTTTGCCCATTCCCGCACATTTCTTACCCGCCCCGTCCCGCAGACCATCCCAACCCGCGCCCGCCCTGCATTTTTCAGTCTCAAACCCGCACCTGTCCAAAAACTAGTAAAAACGCATAACTAGGGCAAGTTTTTGTTGAAATAAAATTGTGAGAAATATGCATTTATTTTTAAGAAATATTACAGTAAGAAGTTGCATTTATGCACAAGAATTTTAATAGATAGTGATTTACTCAAGCGATTTAATTAGATATAACGCTAAATACTTCCAAACATTATTTGGGGAGAGATGGCGATCTTTTGCCAACAGTTTGCGTAGCATGCTAAAACTTCGCTCCACAGTGCATGAAATTGCTTGGCAATTTAACAATTTGGCCTACAGTTCAGGACTGATGTTTGACCGGGTCATTTCTACAATTGCTTTCAAGTCACTATTCAGTCCCAATCGGTTATCAAAGAGAACAGAACTAGCATGTTTTTTCAATCACACTTTTACATTTTGCGCAATATTTGATGAAAGTTGCAGTAAAAATTTGCATGTAAAAAAGAAAAGGTTGCAATATAAAATTTATGAAACTAGCTTAAAACATCGTACTACATAAATTCTAAGTATTTAGGAAGCTGCAAAAAGTTGCAAAAACTTGCCCTACTCATAACGCCTGAAGACAAGTCTAACAAGCAGGAAAATCAAGTTACTCTTTCTTTTCATTGGCAACCAAGCCAAAACGTGTCCACACACCTGATCTCCACAGTCAACAGATTTAAGCTGATAAAAACCACGTTTCAGTCGAGTTGTGACTAGCTGTGCGTTAAGCGCTGTCTTATGCATTGAGAAGGGCTGTCAGACTGAATTATTCTTCACCAAGTACGACGGTAGCATTGGAAAATGGTCACACAGGAATCAAAACAATGGCTCCAATTACCTCTGCACTGAGGCACACTGCATATCAAAAACGTCAAATCTAAGATTAACAAAACAAGTACTGGTTGTCGTTATTTTGTAGGCCTACATTTACAACAGCGAAACCTTCAACTGGGCCTGATGCAGCCCGCGGAGCTGCTCTAGTCTAGACCAACTCGTCATTAGTTTGAACTTAAAATCCCTGCATGACTGAACCTAAATGATGAAAGCAGTACTTACGGTTATCGCAAAAATTTGATGTTAGAAAAATTCCACTTCCTTGTAAGTAAGCCTTCGAATTTGCAGGAGAGACTGTTCGCGAAAAGCAATTGTTACGGAAGCTCGGCGTCGTTGTTCACCACACATCTGAACTTATCTATATTCTTGACCCTAGTAACACATCTCAATAAAATTTCATTTTTAGCAAATCAAACGTTTTATCAGGAACTACAAAATCTGTGTGTTTGCGGAAATTTTATCTTGAAGTTTCTTTCTAATACTTTTGTATAACTATCCTGCACAAAATTTTTCCAAATTCAGTCCTCGAAAAGTTGATGGGTGACGAGCACCAACGTACGCTGGTTAAGCCAGTACGGTTTTGATATATTTCCGTTATGATGACATCGTTTCACTTTATTTGTTGCATGCTTGCTTAAGAGTACATTATGTTTGTACGAAGACATCTCCTTTGTTTGACAGAACCCAAAATGTTTTTTCATACCTACCAAAAACCAAAAATACAACTACGGCCGACCAATAAACTCAGTGACTTTTTCGGTTAACCTAACAGTACTAAAACCCCGTTTCAACATGTTTTTATGCTTCATTTTCTGTGCCAGACAAATTCTAGAAACGGGAAACTTGTCTCGTAAAAGTTGGTTTGTTTTTATGTGAAAGTCTGAACTTAAATCGCATAGGCTGGCAGCAGTTACCTAAAAAGAAAATCTCCGAAAAAGATTCAAAGCAGCAGAGCAATTCTTGATTTTTATACGGTTTGTTTGCAGTCCCAACGCTCTCAGCGTAAACGCAAAGTTGATTCTGGAATATCACGTGATACCCGGAAAACTGATCAGGTCGGAAGCGGTTCAGACCGGTCAGCACGAGACAACCTTGGCTGGATCGGGTTATAAGGTAAATAGTTCTTTAAATAATATTACCATAAAACAAGCTGCTCAGGGTCTACCAAGTTTGCAATTGTAAATAATGCAACAAACGTTCGTTTCACGGAGCCTGGTGTTTCCATATCCACATGAAGTGCGATGAACCTTTTTCCATCCAGAAATAGCCATTCTTTGCTGCGTTTTTGTCGTGCTAGGTCTTTGCTTCAGTCTTCACTGCTCAACACTGAAATATAATAAAAATTTCCCTCCGCTTAGCCTACCTTAGTTATTATCTTTTGATGGAACATATGGATAGCACGTTAGCACCAAAAGTCTAGCAATGATCCACCGACCGGACATGCTTTAGCTCTTCTCAATCTTCGTCCCAACATGTTTCAGCCTTTGTATTCTCAACAGTAGAGCTCAGAACAATAGAGCTTTGACACCTACGCGATGGATACCACTGTATCCTACACCGCATTCAAGGTCGGCTGAGGCAGATGTTGCAGAAGAACAACGAAGACAGTGTGTGCTAACTCTCTAACTCTAACAAAGAACCTACCACGAGAATTATCTTCATATTTATATCCTGCTCAGGAATTGACAACTCTTTGCTTTGGCGAGTACAACATGACTGTACGGTTACCTGCTTCTGAGAATGGAGTCTGTGCTTAATTCATTTCTTTCGATCAAACAAAATTATCTTTGCGTTTGTTAAACCCTTACAAAGATTTGACAGGTACACACACGCATATACCAACACACACAAAGACACGTATGGCTGCAAAAGTTAGTAGTCAAATGTTAAACTTGCCAATCTGAGACGATTTTGTGAGGCAGTACTGACTCAGCTGTGGTAAGCTCGCTTTTTCTTGGAATGTCAGCTTCGTGCTGAATTCAAAACGTTTCAAAGGGATGCAAAATTTTGAGCAGACTGTTTTACATTTACTTGATTTGATAGGATGTGGCTTTCGGCCTACTAAACCGCATGGAAAACACACCACACCCCAATATGCTATATCTCAGCAGCCATTATGCTTTTTATGGAAAAGATAGTCTCTTCGCAACGCTGGCAACACTTTCATGACACAACAGCGAGAGGCAAATGCTACGAAAAAGCAATCTTATTTTGTGCAAAGATTTAGGCGTTGTACACTTTATTGACGCGTAAATATTTTAGCGCAGCCATAACACGTGCTGAACACTGGCGTAGTACAGTATTTGTAGAACACACGACGCCATTTGAGGTAATGCAGCATGACACAAAATGAAGTAAAACCGATATTTCAAAGATTGCGGTGCAAAACCACCGCATATGTGAAAACCGACTTGCGAGGTACCTGCATTTGTTTTGTCGTCGATTGTTCTATCCAAATTTTAAGTCAAGTAATTTCTAAATCATCACGCAGACACGTACACTTCACTGTGCGAACATTCCACTCTCCGCCTGTAACGACTGCATTTCAACACAGTCATGTCACAATACGAGCGGCGAAAATTAATCTTTCACATCTGTTGCAAACGAGTTCGCGCTGTACGCAAACTTCTGCGCAGGTCACACTCACTCGATTGCATGGGGAGCTGTACGTAAACAAAAAAGCTGTTGGACGAAGCGGTGTGCGCACGCAGCGCGGGATCATCTACAACATGCCTTACGAGTTTCTAACTCCTGTGAAAAGTCGCTGTGACCGGAATACGTCGCAACTTACATTGCTGCCCTGCCTGCCTTGTGTCTCATTATCTCCTGGTACCGATGCTCCGTGTGGCAAAGGAGACAAAAGGATAGTTGTGGTAAGTCGATTATTACTGGTACTATATGCGCTTTGCTGTCGTGGTATCGTTTTTAATAACAAACATTCCGCTGCGAAATTGCTAAAATTTTGTGCTGAAATCTAATAATTTATTATTTTACGCGAATAAAACTCAAACTCACTTGTTTTAGACCAAACAAACATATAGGATTTTCGCACTTCATGTCAGTTCTTCTTCACAGCAAATCCCCTGATTCAACAATTCGCAAGTAAACCTGAGATTTCTAGGCGAGCGTTCAAAACACACGAATGCAAATAAATTTGATTTAATTACAAGTGAATGAAAAGTTTTTACCCAAATTCAACTCGCTTTTCACTCTTTAGCATCACCATTCAACTGTTCGAATTACAACCGGCGTCAACATGATTGACTCTACTTTTGTATTTTGGATTATGCAAATCTTTATTTAAAGTCAAAACGGAGTGTTTGTTGTCATATTGTCCAAAAATAACTTTCGGCCGAGAAGGCGCGCAGAGCAGTCGATAATGTTATGCAGTCTTGCGTTTGTTCTTTGAGGAAAAACAGTGGAAAAGATTATTGTTGACATCACATGAATTCATATTGTCAACATAAGTAACAACTACCGTTACATGAATTGCGAAAATTCAATTACGATCAACTTGCAACTTCTCCTCTACAGCCAAATTGATTGCAGTGGCCTCCGTCATTTCCTGATAGATCTTAGATCTTCTGGTCTTGATTTGTTGGGAAAGTAAATTCCATATATCCTTTGTGAATTGTTTGATTAGCACAACGCATCTGCGATTTTGTAATGGCGTCGATATTGGAAGGTGATGATATTATCTAGGTTGCTGTTTAGATAAAAGAGCACCTCAGCATCGCGCGCTTCCCCAGGGCCGGTCCTTCCACTAGGCGGCCGCCAGAGCGCAGCTTTGAGGGGGAGTAAAATCCGCTTTTTTTGGTTTCCATGTCCCGCATATTTCAAAAGAGTCTTGCATTGTTTTGTAAATATTGAACCTTGCCTAGGGCGCAGAACTGTCTCGGCCCGGCCCTGACTTCCCCTCCTTTATAAAGACAGCGGGCCAATGATGTTATCATGCACCGTTCTCCGACGTCCATGAGTTTTATTTTCAACACACGATACACTATTTTTAACAAATAGTGTAACATATCCATAATTTGAGTTTATACTCAATATCCAGCAGAACATAAACTACTGAGTAACAGAGGATAACTTTGCAGTTGATATGAAGCGACCTATGCAATACCTCAGAATGGCAAGTAAAGATTTGCGTAACTATTTCGCTAAAATCATCACTTGACGTGGTTTTTCTGTACAGGAGTTTGCTTCATCACAACATGCCATATTTGGCCTCAGTAAAATATATCACGATTATTGCATTTTCTCCGTTGTATTGTAATTTATGTGGTGCTTAGGGCCGCTGTCGTATGAGCGGTTCCATTTGGACCAGACTTCCATCAACTTGGACCTCCAAGATGGGATGCCGCGCTTTTTGTCGCAAGAAAACTTTGGAAAAAAAATGTTGCCCCGGGTTTTACGGAGCTGCTTGTGAACCGTGTCCTGGGGGAGTGGGCAACGCCTGCGCCAACAACGGAGTTTGTTTTGATGGTCTGAATGGAAACGGTAAGGACTGCATATTGTAATTGCAACGTTTACAGACGAATCGACGTTCCTACACTAATCATCGACGCGTTACAAGTGATGGGAGGTGCAAACGCACGTTAGATGTTTTACAAAAAATGTTTCAGACGTGAATTTGGACTGTTATATTGTTTTAATGCCGATGTTCAATGCTGAAAGCGTTTTGTCTTGTTTCAAGAGGTTCTTTTTATTTATTAATGCTCACATATACTTGAGTGATGTGAAAATAATTGGGCGATGCTCCGTTTTACTGACAGAGTTTCAGCACACCCGTCCATCTGAAGTCTTTTCTTATAGAAGTGCAAAATCTGTTTTTCGAGGATTTAGTTGCTTATTTTGTGTGTATGCACGTCAGCTTCTTGCGAGTGACATTTGCCTTGACGTCGCCTTAAACTTGTGATGACGCGAAACGAAACGGATGAGAGGCAAATGGCTGCGATACACAACAGTCACTGGCGAATTTGAGTCGTATTTGGAATAGCGTGCCGCAACCTTTCATACCGTCGGTTAACATCCGGTAACCGCTTGTATTGTTGCCAACTGTGGAAACCAATACGTGTGAAGGTGTACCTGATCTATGATTAGGCTTCAGAGTGGTGTTTGCTAAAAGAGTCCTGTTAAAAAAAGAGGATGATTAATGTTAAGATTAGGTTGGGTACCTTTTTTTACTCCCTTATGTCTTCAAGTGCAACGTTCACTTTCAGGAACGTGCTCTTGCAGCAATTTGAATTTTTCTGGCAATGCTTGCAATGAATGCGCCCCAGGCTTGTTTGGTGACGATTGCGAGAATACGTGCAACTGTGTCAAAGGAACCTGTCTGTACGGAAGATCTGGATCAGGCCATTGCATTTGCAATGAAGGTTAGAACTTCCAAATCAATTTGGTTTTAAAACAAACCTCCATGACGATTAAATTTTCTTATTTACCTCGTGGACGGAATGGGTCAATTTCCTACTGTAAAGTAAAACCGCAGTAACCGCACTGCAGTTTAATGTGCAAGAATTTAAAAATCTTGATGAGTATTTGTTTCTGGATTATACTAGATGTTCAAGTTTGAGCGTGCACAGTTAACAGAAGAATGAAGAAAATTTGGTGTTCTTTCCTCTGTTCAGGGTTGGTAGACTAGGTGTCCTCATGGCCTTTAACCAATCCTTTGTGATAAAGGAACCAGTAAATTTGATTGCTTATGAGGAACTTTCTTTATAATTAAAGTATGCTATAGCTTCTGCATTAGCCTATATTCTACACAATGCTGTATGATCTATTGACTGTGTGAACCATCATTTCGTCACAAAAAACAATACGCATACTTACGTGTTGGGCGGGAATATGCTCCTGTTTAATTCGCTTCTGCTTTGTGTTCGTGCATTGAAGCTTTTTCTAATTTTTATTTTTTTCTGTTAGCTGCTTTCCAGCAGTAGATGTTGATACTGCGTGCCTCATCCGACAACTTAATTTGACACTGGTTCCTGCGGAAATGAAATTTTGTTCCGAAACGTATGGATTCCGACGTGTACGTGTCGCTCAAACTGTAAAGCACCACGCGTGTCGGCCCAATAAAAAGAGAGCTATCTGTCGTTTATGTTGTTGAATGATGAAAAAGGCTTTCAAACAGTAAAAGTTAGAGTTTAAGGTAGTGCGTATGACTCGCGTATAGAAGCGTAGCAGCTGTAGTCTATTATTCGCAACAATAAAACGAACTTCCACTGTTGTTGCTGCTGTGGCCGTACAAACAATTGTTCACCTATTGGTCAACCTGGCAAGTAGCTCCTGGTTGCGTGAGAAGGCTGTCTCTATCGGTGAAAGGTTTTGGAAGGCTCGACTTGTTGCACTTGCGGCAACAGATGATCTTCGCTCTGCGCTGTTCCCACCCACCTCCCCAAATTCGTTGCGGGTGGGTAAGATGGAACTTCGACAATTACATAGCTGGCGGGGAGACTGTGATATATTTTTCAAACGACGCTTTCGGCCTAAAGCCCTAATGCCATCCTTGACGCGAGTGACAACAAATGTGCAATGTTTTCTGTTATTTTTGTGTGCTTCATGTATGTAAGCGCTTAAATTACATCGCAAAACAGCC
>Ga0210059_1001298_pt1 | contig 37131 bp, 18 predicted proteins | sample Ectturendosymbi2_FD_188042 | JGI IMG/M metagenome (GOLD analysis project Ga0210059, IMG submission 188042) | Ecteinascidia turbinata endosymbiont from Florida, USA - Sample 2 (SPAdes) (version 2) | ecosystem: Host-associated > Tunicates > Ascidians > Unclassified | place: Key West, Florida... | reverse complement strand
ACGGAACTTTCCAGCTGGGCAGCAAGCATGATGAGGAATGATCCAGACTTTAGATCGGTCGGGTTTCCAACCTGAGGGGACTTTTCTGGCGAACCCGTTTCTTAGTAGTTCGTTGATTTTGTCTTTGTATTGAGCGAAGAATTCGGCATCGCGCTCGAACTTCCGTTTCAAGTATACCAGGCGCCTTTCCGCCACTACGCGGTTGTTCGGTAGCGTCACACGCTCTTGACGCCACGGTAGAGCAATCTGATAGTGGCCGTTACGCTTAGTTACACTGCCACCCACCTTATTAAGAAACAGTTTGTCTTCGACGGACAGAAGGAATTCGATGTTGGCCGACTTTTCGCAAAAGTCCTGTTCGAATAAGCGCTGCATTTCGTCGTCAAGCCTTCCGGCGTCGCAACAAGATAAGCAAAGATAGCATTCTTTGTTCGATGGCATCAGTTCATCTGGACCCATCAAAACCCAACCAACACCTGTTCTGAACGCAGTTGGTTGACTGCGTCTGCTACCTGCCCTGGCATCAACCACGGAGTGCACTTGCACAGCTCCGGCCCCGATCAAGAGGTCGATACATGATTCAGATACCTCAGGAAAATGCAAACCATGTAAATGTTCGTAGCAGCGCAGTTGAGAATCTCTTGGTATTGAACTCGAAATATCGGGCAAGTCTGTCATTACTAACACTTCCGACAGTGAAAAGGTAGCGGACTCGTTTAATCCTTTGACACGAAACGATACCAATGAAGAATTCATTTCAATTCATTTCTCGACTACCAGCGATACCGGTGATTTTTTGCTTGATGTTTGCGCCATTAGCATGCAGCTTGTCCATTAGTCTTTGACTGCAAATATTTACTTGCGATCCATTGTCTAGAAAGCAGTTAAGTATCAACAAAACGCGATCCGTCGTCGTTGAAAACACGAACTGGTGCTACCATCAATCTCACACCTGCATTGGGTTTTAAAGCAACGGATTTCACGAAAGCAACTGTTTGAGACGCACCGTCACATTGGTTTTGTTTCGCACGATTCGCTGAAGCAGTCATTTCATCACTATGCAACAAGGTGTGATGCGGCTTATTACAGTTTTTACATTTTTGCGAACATCGGCAAATGTTTCTCGTATGATTATATCAGAGACAATTGAAACACAGCTTCTGTTTCTCCACAACTATCCAACGTTGCTGCACAAGTTTACTTTTAAAGCGCTCGCATTTCCACAACGGATGATGATCAGAGCAATCGGGGCAAACAATGGTTGGCTTTGCCGCAAAGGTTGCGGGTATCGCTCGCACAGAGAAAACCTTGGAACTCTTAGAAGTAGTTTGTTGTTTTAGTTTTTTATTTGGTTCCGTGTCAGCCAAAACCTGACCAAGGAACGAGTTGGTACGCATTGCGGATTCTTTCACGAATTTCACCAGGTGGTTGAACTTTGCAAAATGTTCGTCAGCGTCAAGGTCAACTCGCTCAACAAATTTTCGTTGCAGAGGAACGGGAAGACGCTTTTCAAAGTCTGAGATGAGTTTAACTCGAAAGCGAAGTTCCACGCTTCCATAACAATGTGGCAGTTGGATAAATCTGTGACAAACTTATCCAAACTGTTCTTATCGAGCTTCACCGGAGGACCGTCGGTGATTGAATCGAGATGGGCCTTAACAACGATATGCTTCTGACCAAATCTATTGTGCAGAGTTTCCATAGCTGGATTCATACCAAGAGACTGCGGAGTTACAATTGAAAGATGCTTTATCGCCTCTCGAGCCTTTCCTGTACACATATGTATCAAGTACTCCAGTTGAGAAGCAGGTTCAGTAACTTGCTCGCGAATCGTAGCATTAAAACTTTTGATAAATCCATAGTAATCTAATGGGTTGCCGTCGAATGTGCGCAGAGTTTTTTTAGGAAGAGTGAAACCTTGATACAAGACGTCGCGGATATTCGTTACGGCATCGGTTGCGGTGAGATTAGGGTTCAAGGGTGTTTCACGGAGTGGCCGTGGGGTATAGACGCTGGTAGGAACGACCGGAGTGAACGAAAGTCGATCATCAGGGTTATCGTAGAATGAAACTCCGTATCGAGCACTATTAGAAGTTACTGTCGTCGGAAGGTTCTTTAATGGTTTCGTATCCGGGGTCGTAAAAAAGATTGGAACTTGGGGGTTACGAGGCTGTGTCAATCGCGGTTCGACATCAGACGGCCAACTAGGGCCAGGGACAGATTGTACAGTAGTAGCAGTTGCGTATTGAAGTAAAGAGAATGATACTCTACTCTCCCAATTTGACGTATTAACTATAGTCGTTTTCTTCGAGACTGGCGGTTTTTTTGCAGTGCGCGTAGCAGCAATTTTATGAGAAACAACACACGGTTTGGACTCACTTTTTCTTTCGAGAAGTGATTCGGTTTCCTCCACATCCAGGAGGGCTTCCCTCGCAGCGAGGTCAGCCATTTTTATACTCATTTCCATCTCCAGTTCAATTTTCCGCTTTTCAGATTGCAGCCGCGCCTCCATCTCTGCCCTCAAATGTTCAATCTTAACACGCTCTAGTCTTCTTGCTTTGGAGGAAGCTGTTGATTTCCTTGACGCACCTGATGAGTTTCCACTGATCTGGCTAGCTGAGCCTTGCACATCAGTGCAGTTTTGCGCATTCGTTGCGAATTTCTCGTCGTATTCGGCTTTCTTCATTTCCAGGTCGACGTGCTTGGTTTCAGCTTCCAACTTCACCTCATGGAAGTCGGGTCTATTCCGTGGAATTGCTTGAAGATATGCAGCCGAGTGCTCAGTGCATTTTAACAGAGCTTCATCAAAGGCTTGCTTTTTCTTCAGTGCATCGTTATACAACGCAGTATCTTCAAGAAGGCAGTCGAGTTCATTTTGGAGCTTAGTAACAAAGCTCAGCAGACCCGAACGAGATCGTTTCATAGATTCAAGCCTTTCCATGAGAGCGCCCTCAGCATTGAAGCATTCATCTTTCGATGGCAATTCAAGAAGCAAATCTTCCATGCTGTTCGATAAGCGACAAGTTGCTTGTTGACACTGCAGACTTCAGTTGAATAAAGTGTCCTCGCACAGTATTTTCTGAAAGTAATCCTCGTACAAATTTTTCTAAAAGTAAATGTAGCACCCAGGAGGAGGTCCTGGTTTCTACTGAGATAGAGTTCGATATAAGCCTGGTACTCAAAAAGTCCTGTCTCCGAAAACTTGCGACCAGTCCCAGAAAGCTTTTGTATTACCTTGCAGTGATACGTTCACGGATAGATGCCGATAAAGCACGGCCAGTCGATAAACAACTAGTCACAGATTTGAGGAAAACAAGCTTTTAGAAAAATGTCCGTACCAGGACCAAGCAGTTATGAATTCGATCAGAAACAACGGAATGCTACAAGCCAAAAGGCCTTCAACTGCATGACAACGCGCTTTTAAAGCCAAGACCACGTGGCGAGCTGCTATCAAATGCGTTGCACCAATCAACGCGTGAGGAATGCGCGAAACTCGACTAGAGGAATTGCTTGGACGTAACAGAGACGATGTTACAGGTAACTAGTGATCTAAACCAGGAATCTCCGAACTTTTTTGTCAGAGAGCCACATACGCTATCACACAGCAGTTCAAGGGACGGACATATTACGTAATGTGATTGTTTCGAATAAATTAAATTTTACCTCATGAACAAACGTTGCGTAAATACTTTTTTCACTATTGACAAAATGTATTTGCGGATCGGATGGAATGACTTCGCGGACCGTAGTTTGGAGAACCCTGACCTAAACGAAGCGAGGGTGGCCGTTCAAGTGAACTGCATGATATGACCGCCTGTACGAATAAATGAAAAGTGACAGAAACCCGTAAACAACATAGCCTGGTTTGCGACACAAAACAACTGCTGAGAGTATCGAACAACTTTGTTCCAAACTCAACGTACAAGCACGACCGGCCGCGAGGGCGCCATCTTTCAGTTTGACGAAATCCTTCCGAAAGTTGCTGAGAATACTTTCCACCCACTGGTCGCGGCACTTCGCTATTTCTCCGTAGTGTCTGAAGTGTTTGCGCGACGAGGCTAAATAAGAAAAGGGAGGATTTGCATCTTTGGATAAAGGGTTTTAACTTCACTAAACCCGTGCTAAACAAACGCCAGAGCGATTCTAAAGAAGATCAATTACGATCGTGCGATATTTCCAAGTTCAGCCAAAACGGAACGGAACATGTTAGAATGTTCCTGAGTAAAGAACCGCGAGCTGATGTTGCTTCCGGTCAAAGCAAAAGATTTCAGTAAAAGATGCGGAACGACTATCGTAGAAGCAGCCGTTAAACTTTCAACTTCAGTTAACAAAACCACTGGAGACGCACCTGCTTTATGACATGGGTAGTGATCAAACTTCAGCGAAAAGAGAGTGATGAGGATGGCGCCGCCCTCGACCACTTTCTTGTGCGTGGCTAAAATAAACAACAGCCACATTTGTCACTTTGCTATATTTATATGTATATACAATACATGACTATGACAGCACTCCAGGCCTAAGATAACTTTTTGTACAGAAAGGCCACAAAACGGCAACTAGAGTACATTTACAGAACAAATATCATGACGTCGGTTTCTTACTCTTATCACGCATTTCCGCATGTCCCACTACATAAAACCCATTGCCGCACAGCTCGGTTCAGTTTATGACTAACTTTTCGCTTATTTCCATCTCTGCTTAAGAATTAGACAACTCACGTCAGGCTGATGAGGCCCAACTGAAACACTGGTGTTTGCAGCTGATGCCAATAAAATGATGTAGCGTGCACTGAGAACAGAGAAATTTCAGACTTAAATTCTACAGACTACAGAATCTTGCAACGGCAGTAGCTGCAACGTGCGTTACCTACACACCGCACGAAAACAAAACTTTTCTACACACTGCAAAAAAGTTGGCCACTGGAATGGTAAAAGGCGAATTTTTTAACCATTACAACCCACTGCACGCGATGCCAATTTTCAAGGTTAAATTCAGCTTCCATGAAATAAAAAATGTGCACACGACTGATGAGTGCCGCGGCTCAGAAACCTCAATGATTCGCAGTCACACTGTTATCAATCTGTTATGTTGCACGACGTGTGTCGATAAGGTCAATCAAATCCGAGTTTACTCTGGGAGATTTCTTTATCGGCAATTGTGCTTTCTGGTTTTACAAACCGATGTAATCGTGCCTGCGTTTGAACGTCGTATCCAAAATAAGGTCACCTTCCGTGTTGGGATGCTCCGTCCCATCATCGCAAATGTGAAGATCGATTCGATCAACGTCGACATGCACCGACGATTCACGTATCGTGTGTTGAATGAAAAACTGGTTCGTCGTCGGTGACGTTGAAGGGACATCCACTGGTTGGGCGGGTGATGGGGACTGGGATTGAAAAGATAAGAGTTTGAAAGCGGACGTGAACTTTTCAAACACGTGTGAATGGGACGATGCGAGAACGCGTTCTTTAGCGACTACTGACCCATGACAGCGATGGGATTTTTCTACGTCATGACCGGCACACAAGGAGAGCTGGAGTGTGGCGCGGAACATGACGTGATGGAGAATAAAAACAGAAGACATTACACCAGGTTCACAGGAAAGAAAATAAAAACAAATGCTAAGTTTGCGCAACTCGCACAGCAGGAGTAGCGTCATTCCATGCGGAAACGTTCTCATCCTCTTAATTTACAAGCATCTTAAAGGCACACTAAAAGACTACTGAGATGAAAAAGACGCTGGGTTCAGCACAGGTGATATGCTGAGCAAAAATTTCGTCTTTACCAACAGCAAAGCTTTGGGGAAATTCATGAAATAGGTATTCAAGCTTATCACTGTTGCACAACAAATAAAATCATCAAAAAAGTGGGTCGTCAAGGCTCGTCACTTTCTGTTTGCCCAGATCAGACCAAACGCCGGGTGGTAATGAAGTTATTACAAAAAAAACGGAAGCACCAGCATCCTGACGCAGGAGAGTAGGAGGATGTTCTGTTCTATTTCAACACAGACGAGAAAGTGATAAGGTAAAACAATCAAACTGATAAACATACAATGTTAAACGCCACCATTTTTAATAAGACCGAGAAAAATAAAGGTCACCAACAAACCCATCTTCGATAGACTAACGTGTACAAACCAGCGTTATTATAGTCATCTTACCACGGAGCGCGATGTAGTTGTAGTTTCGATCGAGCAGTTTTTTTGCAGTTTTGGTGCAGTAAAAAGCAAAGTCGTTCATTAACTAACTTTGTAGCCGCTGTGGAAGCGACGCGGAATGTCTGGCATCAAACGACCGCAAGTAACACACGCGTCGCTGCGAAACTTGTCGGTAAAAATCCTACTAAAGCTGGCAAAAGTGAAAATGTATGGGCTGAAAGTTAACACTTGAAAATTACGCGTTGCGAGAAATTCAACCACTGCTTCGTTACCCCCAGGTACGCGCCGATGCAGAGCGTGCAGAGGTCTGGTGATGTCTGAGGAAATTGCTTGATTATATGCTCCCTTACCAAACTGTGGTATTGTACAGGTATTTGAAATACGTAAAAACTAGTGTTCACAAAAGCACAAGTTTCGAAAATTTAAATCTATGCAACATGCGTTAGTAGCCTTGTTAAGATACGAAGACGCATCTAGTTAACAGCAATTTAACTTGTTTCATTTCACACTTTGGATACCTCCCTGAAGCCACGGGGGAGCATTCGGGGGCAATTCCTCCCAATTTTTTGTACCCCAAACTTTTGTCCAGAAAAATTTGTTTTAAGCATGTAATAAAACAGAACTTTTACCCCTCTAAATATGTATTTTTTCTCAAAAACCTTAAAACTTGGCTACGGTTCTGCTTGGATGTCCGGAGCCGTGGCCCCGTTCACCCCCTGCACGGTTTTGCACCCGTGTACAAATTTTTGACAATACCACGAATGCCAGCGATAATTTGGTGAAACCAGTAATAAAATGGAATAGCTACAGAATCGGTCGGCTATACTCTGACCGAAGTGCCACCAAGCAAACGTCAAGGAAAATACAAACCTCATCACCTTTTAACTACATTTGCAAGTTTGATCTTCCCGGATTGATTTTACACTTCATCAAAAAAATGGAAATTTATTTTAATTTTCAGCTCAGGCTTCACGTGGATTTATGAGGTAAAATGTGTAGCACATTTCGATGAATACCCTGCCTCGGATGTCAGAGGCAACAACGTTTAATACGAACGGGTTACCTGAGCGTTAGCTGCACCAGGTGATTCATTATTCATCTGCTTCTGCGAGCGTTCAATAGTTTCTCGCATGGACTTGACACAAAACAAAGCAGATTGGACTTGAGCATCAGTTAGCACCCAGAGAAGATCGTCGAACTGCACATGAAGCTGCGATGCCAGCACGGAGAGGTTCGACATCTAATAACGTGTAAATGAGCGCTTAACTTAACCACCACCAATTCACCGTAAGTAGGTTCTGCAACTAACAAAAAGCTCAGGCGCTATGCCGCTCGACGATTAAGTAAAACGCATACGTGCGTGCACAAGCAAATGCATCATAAACTTTGGGAGAATTTTTCAAATTTGCAGAAACTTGCCGAAATTGAAACTGCATTGTCGATACAATGAAAAGTTTTCACAGTGGTTGAGACTGTGGCACAGGCACAGCCAGTTGTCTTTGCGTGATAATGTAAGTGGTATAGCCATCTGCTCGTGGTTAGGAGAAAATTTCCATCGGCTTAAGTGTCGTAATTACTTTCTGAAAACACTCTCCTTGGTACAACAGGTACAACAACAAAGCTATATTATAGTATGAGGCGGGAATGATGACATAGCAGTTATACCTACATATGTCTTGGAACGAACTGCTCATCTTTCCGGGTGAGAGCAAAGCAATAGGCGTTTTGCAAACCTCGGGGTAATAACGAGGAAGCGGATTTTGTGATTAAATACGTATCACACTGGTATCAACAAAGGCGTGCAACAATTTTACGTTTTATCCCAGGCTGCTCATCATCACAGGTCGAGAACGGCTGTCATAAATCCACATGTCCCTGGTATTTTGCATGCAGTCTTTTCACTCCTTGCGCAGAAACATTTTAGATCCACTTATATTTCAAATTCCTATTCAATGAACTTTATACAAATGCTACCGCCAGGTAACATCCTGATTCCTGATCTATAAGCATTTTCACACAAACCACAAACAAAAAAATTTTTGAAAAACTATATTGAAAACAACAGGCCACGTTAAGCAAAACTGTTCCTTGGAAAATAGTTCTAGAACTTTGCCCGGCTTCACATCAGCGCTCTGGAGCCGGAACTCAAATTTCAAGCTCCGGCTTCAGGCATCTAAAGTTTTTGGCTCCAGCTCCGAAATGATTTGGTCCATTGAAAGTTGAAAACCATTGTATTATTTGTACAACTAGCTTGCCCCACAAACTAGGGCTGTGGAACCGGAACCTAAATTTCAGGCTTCGGTTTCACCATCTAAAGCTTTTGGCTCCGGCCATCCAAAATTGCTTGGGCTTCCGCTCCACAGCCCTGCCAGCTACTGAATCACTGATCTCTGGAATCATTTCGCTCTCAGTTAAACTTTTCTTAATTACAAACGATTCCGGAGCTTCCAGTTCGGCAGTCGCCGCAGGCTGACCGCATTCATAGCCCTGCTTCACATGCTGTACCTTGTGTCATGTTAATCAAACATGCCGACATGAAGTGCACGATAAAATAACTTAGACTGCAGGTATTTCCCACAGTCTTTATAATAATAAGGAACAAGGACAAATTCTTTAATCCTGAGCGGCAATGGCTGCGAGATAAGTGAACGGAGCTGCGGCAACAACAACAACATATAAAAAACATAGTACCTTTCTACGCAACACAATTTTTATTTTTGCTTGATTGGTGATCAAACGAATAGGAGTGGTAAGTCCGTTGCCGTCAGCACCGGCCACCGATGTAGCACTGTCGACAGCCACTCTCATTGTCTGCCACGTAACCTTTTTGAAGGTCAGCACCTACAAATACAGCTTGCCGTAGTAAGACTGAAAAAGTGCAAATACCAGGGGTCTTGTGAGTTCCTAGCGCCTTGACGAAGATCTAGTGCAAGCGTAGATCTGTACGTCTCTGGTTTTGTATACCGACAGTTCAAGATACGTGAATCTACGTACGTAGTAGTTGGCGTCCAGTGTAAAAATGCATTAAATTCTATAGTCTTGACCAGGGGTGGAGAAAGTGCGGCCTGCAGGCCTTCTAACCATTTGCTCACTTAACCATGTTTTTTAATTGTATTTTGCTCGCGTGTATAAGCCGCTCTCTCAAATCAAGCCAGTTGAAACAGCACAGAGTTCTTCTTGCAAGTTGTACATAAAACCTGTTCCTGAAAATCAAAATCTTCAAATCATTGTGTGCAGTAATAATAAACACTCTTCTGGAACATTCTCATCAGAGTCATCACCATCCCATGAGTGTGGTTGGTAACATTGTTTATATCGTAATAATCGAAAAACGGGTGTAACAACAAGTACAAAAAAATGTCGCTCTGCAGAAGGACCCGAACTAATCGGCAACATGAGTTAGCGCTCAGTGTACCTGGGCAACTTCACACATTATGCCAAAACGAAGATGTATACTATTTGATTGCTTTGGATGAGTCGACTGATATAAATGATTCGGCACAAGTGCTATTTTCCATTCGTCTTATAACTTCAGATTTTCATTGCTATGAGGAGCTGCTGGGTTTGGGTACCCTTACAGAGAGAACACGAAAATCGACGTTTTAAATTTGTTGAAAGAAAGATTCTGTAAAGTAAACCTAAATTTAAGTTATTTGGGGTAAGCGTGTGCATAGATGGTGCACCTTCTATGATAGGGAAGTATGAAGGATTTGTGGCAATATTACGAAGAGAGCTGCCAAATCCAGACACACTGATGTCCTTTCGTTGTATTCTACATCAGGAAAAGTTGTGTGCTAAATCTGCCTTGCTGAGTGATACATTGAAGGGAGTGATAGGTATCGTGAATTACATCCGAGCGAATGCAATGAGGCATCGGCAATTTCGTCACATGCTTCAGTATGATGACGAGACATTCAGCGTAGATCTACCGTACCATTCAAAAGTGCGCTGGTTGTCACAGGGACAAGTGCTTAAAAAGTTTTGTCTTTGCAAAAACAGATTGTCAATTTTTTCGAAGATAGGAATATATCTTGCAAATTGTCAGAACAAAATTTTTGCAGAAATGCTGCTTTTTTTGTGCGATGTAATGTCGAAGCAAAATCAGCTCAATGTTTCTCTGCAGGGTGAAACGAAATCTATATGTGACATATGGCAAAAAATCCAGGCATTTCAAAAGAAACTGACTTTATGAAATTTTCTCATGCACGACACAAATCAAGAATCGCTTGGGATCTCAGATAACAGATGTTCACTTGGAGGACCAACTAATCTTAAAATCAACGATGTTGAAACCAAAGATCGCATCATTAGCTTCTGACAAACAGCCTCACTGTAGTCATTAAATGCTGTAAAATTGCTTTTGTGTATTTTTAAGTTGTTTATTATTTTGCATGCATGAGAAGTTTGTCTATGTGTACTGCTGTTTTAATTTACGGCCTAACTGATTCCCAGTGATTTGAAAAGCGGCCTTCGACTTACAAAAGTTTCCCCACTCCTGGTCTTGACAGTCTACAAGTTGTTGCAAGTGGCTTCTGGTGAAAGAATCCTTTCGAAACTCGGCAGGGAAGACAGTGTGAACCAAGCAGATTGTTTTCCTGTTGCTGGTTTCTGGCCGAGAATTATTGATTGTATGACTGATGGCTGGTAGAGTGATAAAAATCATGTATGCTTGATGGCAGGATATAGAAATTCACACTATTTTTCAGTCGCGTCTTCTCCTGGAGGGATACTGACGCCATGTTGGTGACGATGACGTAGGCCAACCCCGTCTATCTTACACTAGGACAGCAGCAACTAACCTCAGGGGTTCCACACTAAGACAAACTATTGAAAAAGCCGTGTGCTTACTCGTTGTGTTTGTTTCTGGGTTTTATTTCTGAGTTAAAAGTTAAAATATTATATTCCCAAGTGCGTAGCAAATGCAATAAGAAAAGTAGTGATCCTTTGTACCACAAATCTGTTAAAGAGCACTTGCGATCATTTGTCGCAGGTAACTTTATCAGTATTTTCAAAAAATAATTATAATTTCGTGCGAATGGCATAACCCACTATAAACCAACCACCTCCATCTAAAACTTGAATAAAGCAAATGTAATAGAGCTGTGTACATAAATATCAACTCGCGACCCTAGGTTGAAAACCACTGCTTTAAAGAAACACGAATTCAAAGAATTGCTGATGCTTGGCATGCAGAGACCCTGATTTTTTTAAATGTCAAGTTGAAGACATAACGCGAAGGTTCACCGTTTATACGTTATTTTTAAGAATAAAAAGGCAAATATGGACAAAATTTTTTGTATTCCCGAAACTATCCACTCCCATGCACCTATGTCTGGGAGTAACGCTATATCAACAAGTGAATACGCGCAATTCGCCAAGTTTTGTTCAACAAATCTAAAAGATGATCAAGCCACAGCTTAGAAGAAAACTTATAAAATGGCATGCTTATGTTAAAAAATATATCCCGACATTTTTGCTAAACAACCATTTGCAAAGACTGGCCGAATATCTGCTGCTGTTACGTCGCGCGAATCACAGTGTCACGTGGCGGAGTGCAATGCAACTTGAAGAACGCTTAATGTGAAGACAATGCTTTAGTCCACTCTAGGCGATTGATGCAAAATATGGCCAGAATTGGTCAGTTAATGACAAAAGCACGAAATTTTGCACAAATATACTTGAACCTGCACTGAACATTTTCAAAGGTGGAGCCAATGGATAAAGCATGTTTCTTAGCAACGGTAGCTAAGAATCGTATTTACCTTGCAACAAGCCATTTAAGCATATTTACTCCATTATGAAAAGATGATGTAATGTGTCTTTGGACCAAACCTATCCAAAGACATTAGACATATGATTGTCAACCGAAAGAAAATAGCATTCACGTTCATTGCTAGGCAACGGATAGACCATACAAACTGTCTATTTATATTTCATTGTCTATTTGTAAATGATGTTTCCATCTGGCGCTGGCTAAAAACTTACAAGACAGAACGTTTCATAAAAACATAATCTGTACACGTTGTTGTAAATGTTAGTTGACAAATAACACAGAAGTTTTGTTGCTTAGTCACCCATTTACCATAGCAACAAGCTGTGCACACATGGAAAACAATCCCTGTACATGGGATCCATTAAACTCAAACAATTTTCGTATCAAGAGAAGGCACATTTCCTGGAGTCAGTGAAGGCTATATATGGTTATTTCACCACATACGAAATTGAAACAATGTTGCTAGACAACACATTCATGTCACAAACAGTTATTTTGATTAAAAGGGATGTCTTAACAACAGATATTCTCATCATGAACAGTCTTACATTCATTCACCATACCCTCAGACATTGTCACAATCTCCATGTGCAGTTAACTTGCTAGATAGTGAAGAAATTATGAGTAGTAAAGCTGTATATTATTGATATACATATAATGTTTAGTAAAATTGGTAAACAGACATCAAATATACTTGGTTGCCACGGAAAATATGCTGCCTAGCAACTGTTCTTATGATCCGTATTTGATCCAGGGTGGCGTCGGCATGAAAAGCAAAGCTGCACATATTGAAATACATTAAAATTGTTCGGCAAAAATGGTCTGTCGGCATCTAACATGTGTGTTGCTATGGAAAACATGTTGCATAGCAACCGTTGCTCGTCTATGTACAGTTTGCATTGGCTCCATCTCCGAAAATGTTCAGAATGATGTGACCTACATGTTTACAAATTTTCGTGCTTTTATCATCATCTGAGCAATTTTCGCACCAATCGCCTGGACTACTTGTATAGCCTGAATCGCGGAGTGAGTGCTATGAGTGCTGCGACGAGGTTGAATTGTATTCATATTAGGTTTAGGCAGTTAGCATGTGAGGTGTGTGTGTGTGGTACACTTCAGTAAACAATGTTTTTGTTGCCATAACACTCAATGTTGCAACCGTCACGCAACGCAACCTTGGGAAGGTAATGCAAGCCTACAGACCAAACCTGGAAGGCAGCTGAACACTGGCAGGAAGGCAACTGAACAACATACGCTTTCTGCTTTCGCAATGCAAAAGAAAATCGCAGTGATGTCAGAATCGAGTTCTGCCGCGTTCTTGCGCCACTCAACCAAACGCCAGCCTTTCACCTGAAATGTTTCCTGAGCAGGTCCATTACATGTCGGGCGTATTAACTCTTGCTTCTGAATAAAGTGCAGTTTCCTCGACCCATGTAACAACTAATCGAAGTTTCTGACTTATCACTCTGCTAAAGGACCGCGAACTTCAAGATCGCACAACTGAGCCGAAATTTACCAACTCGTTGGATTGTCATGTTGAAACGACACAATGCCTACTAGACCAGTGATTCTCAAATGGGGGAACACAAAGTTTCTCCAACGAGTACAAAAATTTTTTAAGTGTCTTCATAATGAAATTTTAACGTAAACGTACAACAACTATAGATACATTTCTAATTATTGTACTTATGATTATAGTCAAGGGGTACGTGATAGATAAAATATTCTGCAAAGGGTACACCACTAAAAAGGTTGAAAACTACTTCCTAGACGTAATACGGACTGCGACACCGAGGCAGCTTGATGAGGGTACAAATTTCTGTGCGAGTTGATCATAAATGGATTCCTAACACGAAAAATACACCACCTATCGAATTTGGCCAATCACATCGCAATTTGATACGAGCCAAGGATGAGCTGTATTTTACATCGTTTGAATCAAGTTCCAGATACCCCTTGACTAATTAGAAAACAATACGCCTATATCTTACTTCTATACTGAAAAAAAACAACTCACTAATAACATTCAGTGACTATTAAATCTACTGCAAATAACAACCACGAAGTTAAAACTTTCAGTAATGTGAGAAGACAGTTGAGATATAGGATAGCGATACGGTAAAGTTACCGGGTGCACGACAAAACATATCACAAGTCTTTAATGAAAGTCAGATCACTGGCTTGCGTGGCTTACTTATTTGAGCGTACTCGTACTTCATACAAGCCATGCTACAAAAAGGTTAAACCATTTAATTTACGATAAAGATTGGACAATACCGCATCGTAGCTGTGATTCCCTGTGAATATGGATTCGATCGACTGACATCACATTCTGAGCGTTGTTTTGTTGCTCAATGTCCGCTCACAGCAGGACAGCGCACGTATTTGCTCTTATTGACATCTTTACAGGGAAAGCTTAGAAAGCCAACCTCGTTAGAATCAAACAATTAAAGAATGCCTGAAAGGTACTACCGTAAACTAGAAAGCAAAACAACAGAAAGAAATGTATAAAGTGATTTAACCGCAGCAGGAAGTTTTAATTCGTTGAAATATACTGCTATCCATCTTACAAAACAAATTGCTTACTTGTCCAATATCTTTGTTAGCAATTCGGGTCAAGCGTAGGTCAGCTTGGTTCCCACTTGGGTCAGTACTGTACACTAGAAGCTGGGACAACTGCAAACAATACAATATGCCACATTTTTTTCATTAGGCTTATGGATTCCTTAAGTCTGGTTGCACGGTGGAAAAGAGGCTCACACGACCAGCAACAAGTCGAACGTTGACCATCAGTTTTGTGATACATCTTGGTAAACCAACAATAAACTAAATTGTAAATTGAAATGACGAAAGAAACACTCCGACAAATTAGACAAAATACGGGATGGAAGGAATGGATCAACAAAATCGAAACTTTAGGTACAAAATTCCGCCTTCGCCCTGTCGTTTTCACACACGTTTTGCTTTCGTGCACATCAGAACAGCTTTGGCGGGACATTCGTATGACATGACATATAAAACCACGCTATTGCTAGCAAGCGAACAGCACTTAAACTACACATGAGAAAGCCCAACCTACTGTGTGGCTTAAACAAAAAAGCATTTTCCTGGCGCGGTACAAGCTTTAAAATTAACTAAAACACGGAGCTTGTTTAAGGTTAGATACCGTTGATCGCTATTCCTCGAAAGCAACAGCACAACAAACATACAGAAGGAAAAGGTATATGTTTTGCGTAAGCACGCGAACATGGTGTGCTTCATTTTTGACTGAAGATGGATTGAGAATAATCCGAAGCGTCTCAAAATAAAATATGTATAGTTTTTTGAAGGCTTTTTTAGTGTTAATGAAACTGTTAAGTCTATCCCAATCTTTAACTCATAAATGAAAGCGTTGCAGTTTTCACCGCGGTTGTCGTTTGTATTGTATACAGGTCTCCAGCGGATCAGTTCCCTATAGCGCGATCAGTAGACTGTGTTCTACACATGTGACCCAGACACAACTGAAATATCCTATGTTTTCTTGTTACTCAATCAGCGTTTGGCTGCACAACAGTGATTTTTCGTTCCTGAAAACACAAAGCTTTATCCTTTGTCTCATACGCGGGAACTTAGTGATTCCTAAATCGACCATAAAATTTCGTCTAGATTTTTGAAGACGACAAGAATAAAAATAATCAAGAAGTATTTTCAAAATCAAAGGAAGCAGATCAATCTGAATCAAATGGGTTTGAAATAGTTCTGTCGCAATTTGCAGCCATTGTTCTGATCCAGGCCAAACCAGCAGAAAAATAGCCCAGTCTGCTTCATATACATCGCCTTGTCAGTTCGATAAAAGCTAAAAAAAATTAGTCTGAAGTGCGTAGCAAATCCAATAGGAAAAGAAATTACCCCGCTGTGCAACGTAAATCTGTTAAACAAGAGCACTTGTGATGATGTTTCGCTGGGTAACTTCACCAGTATTTGCAAAAACATAATCATTTCGTGCGAATGGCATATAGCTCCAAGCTCTAAAATGCAAAAACAAGCTACGCGAACCGAGCAGCTTAACTGTAAATGACAAGGCTTCTTCAGAAACACCAAAGTTTACACCGCCATTTTATTTCAAGCGTTTTGCTAAAAATTTTTGAAATAACCATACAACGTCTTTAACTTCCTTGCGCATCCACGCTTGAGTGTATCCGTTGTTTTATTCGAAGTGCTGCGATATTGTGATATGCACTAATATCTGTTTAATATGCGAGATTGTGATATACACAACATCTGTTTAATACGAAATGTCACAAATCGACTAGTATCATCTTTTAGGTGCAGCATAGACAAAGACATGACATACTTGAAATTCAGCCTTGAACACTGCAGAGCTAAACTTAACACTGATTGAGTTAATTCTCAACGATATTCCTTCCAGGACTTTTTGAATAAAACCGTAGCTTGTATCGCCGCTGTGAAAATAAATGACATCATCAAGTTTCACGCTGATGCAAGATACTCGCGCACCATACGACTTTCAGGTATTACGACAGTAAGAATCAACGATATCTCTGGGGTATTACAAACATAAAAAATAAAAGTATCAACGCAGAGAAACGTCAGAAGAACGAAATGTTGGGTTAAGATGAACAAAAAATCTGAAACGTTTACATCAGTCTTTCTGAAAAAGACGCGTAAAACAATTCAAATGCTTGAATTGGGTTTTGGCAGGTAGTGCTTCCGAACCGGGTTTTCACAAACCCGAAACCCATTTTTTAGCTATTTCCTACTACTCGAAGCATGAGTTTAAAATCTGTCAAACATTTTTTTTTAATTCGGAAAACCGGTTGCACTGAAAAAGGTCAAAAGATTTGGCTTAGCTGTATGCTATTCACAATATTCACTCATTGTTTCGCCAGATATTGTTTATTTCATCACAATAGCGTGTTTTCGAAAAAAATTGGGAATAGTCGCGCTTTCATGTTCATGTCATTGCTTAAAGAATTAGTGGGAAACTGCTTAGCAATAAAAATTCAAGTTAACTTGCGTATTTTCGTCGTCTTGGTGATCTTTTTCTGAAGTAATTTAGTGGTTAATGCTGCTCTAATATTTCTGTTGTACTTGCTCTGCAATTTGGTTGTTTTGTAAACTTCAGCTTGTTTTGTACACTGGTTTATTCACGTTTTTACAATATGTAGTGGCCCAATTCGCTGTATTGATTGGATGGCGGCTAGCGGTTGATTTTGAGAACCGATTTGGTCATTTTGTGTCTTCTTATGTAGCGTTTCGCTTTAATTTCAATCAGTACAGCGCACTTCGGCCTACTATTGTAAACATAGCAATTTCGAAGTATTGTTGAGTTTATCATCGTTCAAAATCATATTTTTTCAGAACTCGGATATTTTTTCCGAATTGGTAACACTACTGGAAGACAAAAATGCAGAAACGTACCTGGACGCAGAAGCTTCGATGGGAGAAGGTCCGTTTGGCTCCCTTGGTTTTTCGCATGTAATCATTTCTAATTCAACTGCATCTAAAAACTATAAAACCGCGATATTACTGAAGTGATTTTGAAACTAAAAATGTTCAAAATTTAGTGCAGCTTTGAAAAGCACGTTTTGGTTTCAGACACGACATCAGTGGCAAGACCTTATTTCACAGTAACAGGCTCATTGATTTTTAAGCAAATTAAGAGTCAAGGTAAGAAAATCCACAAATGCGGCGATAGCTCAGTGGGAGGGTCCGCCTCTCAATTGGAAGGTTGGGTGTTCGACCCACAGCCACTGGAGTGACCGCCGTAGCACTCCTTGGGTACCTTCACCTCAACGGCAAGAGGCATCATCCAGGCTTCGGCCTGCCGCCAATTTCGATAAATAAATCTGTCACATTGCATGCAATTGAACAAAAAAAGAAATCTTTTCTACACTTCATTTAAAATTTTATTAATCTGGAATGGTCATGATTTATCATCACATCTTGTTTGCTTTTCAGTACAGAATTATGTAAAGCACAATTATAATGAAAAACAAAACAAATATTTTGCCGTTTTCCTCACTTCAGCAAGTGGGAATACAAATATGTCGGGACAAGCCTGTTTTTTTAAGTCAATTTTCAATTTTTTTTAAATGACTGAAAAAAAATAAGTCGATTCGGTCAAACAATGTCCAAAAATGAAAGATGACAGCAAGTTTTTAAGCTATTATGGACAAACGACCAAAATGTCTCAGCAAAAAAAGAGAAGGGACACACCCAACCATCATTGCTGCAGTATACATTCTCATACAAAAATTCAGCATACTAAGCATGAAAACAAAAAATATTTTTAACCTTACTCTTGATAAAAATCAAAATCTCCAAGTTAACAAATATATCTTCAAAGTATCATCAGATCTTTAAACTCACGAGCAAACATAACTGATTCCTTACAAACACTTCAATCACCAAAAAGTTTTCATCCCAAGCACAACAACAATAAAAACTGAGATTAATTTTCACTTATTAAACAAAATTTTACACTGACTTCAACAAACCACAACTAGTAATTATGAAACAGAAACATTTTTATTTTCTTCAAAAAGAAATAGGTATGTCTGCTGTCAAGTATTGAAGTTAAAAGCAAATCCAAAGATTACTCACAATCATTATTGCAGTTCCTTTCAGCTTAGTCCAAGGGATCTGAAATAGAAAACCAATCATTGTTTCAAAAATTCTTATGATCAAAAGAATCAAAACAATACCTTTTCACGTACAGTGCATAACCTTACTGTGGAATCCAATCATTACATAGGTCAGGGTTCCCAATCATTTACCAGCTCGTACCACGTGGGCAACCCGTATTGTCAATGCATACCACTTCTTCCAGAACAACTAATTTGATCAAATCTTAGTTTATTCAGAACAATAATATACATTAAAATAACAATAAAAGTCAACTAAATTTAATGAGATTTTTATTTTTGTTTACCTTCCAGCAATTGGTCAATGTGTGGCATGAATTCGGTAACAGCACATCGAAAGTCATAATGTTACGATACAATAGGAATAGCAGGCTACAGGAAAATTTATTCATTTAGAAATAAAGCGTGATATGTAAACTAGAAAGCTGTGAATCCAGATTTTTGTGAACAAATGGCAGTTACTCGCGTACCACCTGGAAGACCTTTGCGTACAACTAGTGGTACACGTACCACAGGTTGGGAACTCCTGCCATAGGTGAATGCAACTTGATTTACAATGCCATTACATGTAATTAAACATTTTAAAAAATTGAACAACTGCTGGCACAGGTACTCACTACGTTTCAAGTACTTAGTTTTTCATGCACAGATGTTAAATGTGTTGCTGAATACTAATGATGCATGTAACATGACCAGTCATAAGATGCAGTTTGTTGCAACTACTGTTAAATAGTATTTTTTTCATTTCATAAAAATTAGATGAATTCAATGCAGGCAATAAATTTTTCAGGTAAAAAACAGCACCTTGAACTGCAAGTGGTAAGAACTAGATAGAAGATGGTGTTTTTATATCTAAATTACCATCAGACAAGAACTGACAAAGCAAAACTGTAATGAACAACATGACTGATACTTACAAATGGCAATCACCCTGGATTGCCCACGGGGCAATTGCCCACCTCTGCTTTATAGGAATTAATTTATTTAGGTATAAGACTTCTGTTTGTGAACTTTAAAATGACATGGACTTTATCAGTAGTTTAAGTTTTTTCTGTGTTTCCAAACCTACTAAAAACTTTTCAAAATGAAGTCAGAATCTTGAGGCAAACATCACAATGAGATAATTTTATGAAGACCACACAATTCACCACTTCTACAGTGGGCATGACTTTGCTAGTATATTAACATGAAAAGGTGCCTCTAGAAGTAATTTTTCACATGTGCATGTTTATCTTCATTTTCATAAAAAGGTACTTAAAATCAAAATCAAACACACCCAACCCAAAACTTAAAATCATTGTATATACCAATAAAGGAACATTGGTACAGACTCAAAAAACACCTTTCCCGTTTATGACAAAGAAGTGCATACTTTCAATCATACAGAGTGCTTTCATGCAAACTAAAACGCAGCTTACAAGTCACAGAGATTGAACTGAAAATGTCTTTAAAGAAAGTTATAAATATCAAAATACCTAAGCGAAGGGTAAAAAGGAATGCACAATACATGTTGCAAGCTACAATTAGCAAAAATACTGTACACCTTGGTTAACTAACCCAACAAAATGAAAATATCAATTCTATAAACAACAGATCATAAATAAGGTTAAGGAAAAGGAAGAAGTCCTTGAAAATGCACAGGGCAACTGCTGCAAGTATCTTTAAATGTCCAATTTGCAATTGAAAACTTTGTGAGGTCACATAAATACACCTAATGCACTACATAAGAAATGGCCTGAATCTGATGTATGCACTTTACACTACACTATGCTTTGCACTATTTTTAACATTATTTCTCGATGCACCATACCTTTAGTTTCTGGCTACCGGCTAGTTAAAATCAATTACATGGAGGTTTTTGAATAGATACTTTTCTCAACCCAAAAGTAGTATAAAAATAGAAAAACGACTTCCACCAAGCATTTACCTGATAACATTAATGATTCAATACTTTATCTAATTAGGAATGCACAAATCAAATCTTTATTTCCAACTAGAACCAGAATTGGTTGAAAACAAGAAAAAGAATCTGCCTGGAACAGACTCATTTTGATGCCTTGTTTTATAGCTGGAATTTTGTTTCAAATGCACTAAATCACTGAAAAGTTCAAACAGTAACATTTCACCACACATAATTTCAACTTTTAACCAAATAACTTTGAGTGCAAGGCGTTTTGTGCAAAGCACTTTTATTTCAGTACGTAGTTTTATCCATTATGGAGCTTCAACAACTTGTTTCAATTAATCTTGCTACATTAGGAAAATGCCAGCCTGTAAACCATTATGTCCCATACCAAAAAGTAATCTGATAAAAGGATAAAAGTTAAGTGGTAAAGCAAGGACAATATTTGTGGCTGTTCAAATTAGCTCATTTCTGACCAAAACCAAAAATAAACCCTCATTTCTGGCCAGAATGGAATTCCAGAACATCCCCGTGTATAACAAGCATCACATTTAGAGTGCTAAGATAAAAAGTATGATACATTCCAAACAAACGAACTCATGGTTGAACATATCATGCTGCAGCACCTAGAATCGTGGGTACTTGGTTAGTTTAACACTTTTGCACTCAGGTTAATTCAAGCGGTTCACGTAAAAACAGCTGGATCGCATGTGGCTTTGTGTGGGAATTTCTCCAGTCCGGCAAGCGCTACAGACCCAGTCAAAAGCTCAAAAGACTCTGCAAGTCTTCTACTTTGCACTCGGAAAAAAAAATTTTGGTTGGGGATGTGGATTTTTAGTGAGTGATGGCATAAGTGGAGGACTTTCAGGCCACCTTGGCCCACTTCACCTGGCCCTGGACCCGAACCCGAACCGTTAGATCATACCATTTTGCTGAAGTTTTTATTGGAAACTAGGCTACAATCCACGTCTTTTGATACTTTGGATGACCTGCGAGGGTTTCAGGTTGAAAAGTTATGATATAAACTAATAAAAATATTTGACTAATTAGTTAATTAGGTAATTCATTAATTTGTTTGTCTATTTTAAATCATAACATTTGACCCAGAAAAGCTAGAAAGTCGATCAAAGGCTCAAAAGACTCAGACTTGAGCCTAGTTTCCAATGAAAACTTCAGCGAAATACTTTAACCTAGTCATTGGGCCCTAGGCCAGGAAACATGAGCCAAAATGGCCCAAAAACTACTTTACTTATGACGTCACTCACAAAAAATCTGCAACCCCCAAGAAAAAATTTTTTTTTCAAGTGCAGACTAGATGACTGGCCAATCCATTTGAGCCCTTGAACAGCTCTATAGCACAATTGGCAGAGGAGCTATGGCGTTGGTAAGGCAACTGACAACTGCTGGTTTTAGGCTGATTTCAAAGTACGATTATATCATACCCCAGCTCTCAAAGTGTTAATACCACCATATGCTATTACCATAGCCAGTTTGTCTACAGGTGGTAGATGATGTGGACTAGACAGCACCACTAATCACAAAGTATTGTACAACAACTGTATGTAACTGAGATCTCACTAACACCACCAGCTTGTGACAATTTAACAGCCAAAGAAAATAATATTCAAAACATTTGAGAAATTACCATTTTCTTAGCAATGGCACAGCGAAAGATCTAGCGATCACCTGGTCTAACTGCACCATTCCTGCCATTCTACCATGTTTTAAACTAACTGACATTGACACTTGAAAACATCTAACATAACACACTCAACAGAGACACAAAAAACAAATACAGACAAAGAAGATAACAGACATGACAATGTTAGTATTACTACAAGCAAAAGTTATTTACTTGAAAATGTGAAAGTTTCCTTACTCCTTTACTGCAACAAGTATATGTGAAAACAATCAATCTAACCTCACTTGGAAGTTTATAGTATATATTTAACACAAAGATAATAATAATGTAAGGCAGTTGATTTTCTTTAAGTACAAATACTTTATCAATTTTACCAATGTGCACACTGCATAATTACAGTAGGCTAAACGTCCTCAGAGGATGCTGTTAAATACATTTCATGCAAACCATTTGTGAACAACTGAAATGAAGTCGATTTTAGGTTATTTAGGATTTGGGACCAGATTTTGGGCCAGTAAATCTTAGTTGTTGCTTCTGGGTCTTTTTCAGGTTAAATCGAGGCAGAAAATAGTTGCTTAAGCCAGCTATGTCCAACCAAAATGGCTTACTGCGCCAAAAAGCATGTCCCTAACTTGACCAGGGCTGCAGATTGAATGACACATTATTGAGGGCTGCACATTGAATGGCTTAATTTGATCTTAACAAACTAAATTTTGTTGATACTGAAACTGCTTGGATTCTAATCGTAATGACAACAGACATGATTAAGTGGCACTGAGGAACACTTGCATCAAAAATGTCAAATTTAAGATTATTAAAGCAAGGACTGGTTGTTAGTTGTAGGATACTTTTACTACAGCAAAAACCTAAAATGGGCCGCATGCAGCCCGCTGCTTGGACATAGCTACTTTAAACCCATTTTAAAAAAAACAGCAAAAAAAGACAAATGAATTTGTTTAAAAAAAAACATTCAAACCAGTTTTCATAAACCAATCAACTCAGGTGAAAATGCAGCAAGAACTGGTATGACAACAATAAATGTGTAATGCATGCTTGTTACAAGAATGTATTAATCTGTATCAAATGTTGGTGATACAAAACTTTGGAAAAAATCGTGTTTGTTATTAATCACAAAGATTTGTGAAGTCAAAAAGATAAGCCTATGATATTATCCATACCAGAATGTTTTTGCCCTAAATTGTAGGTTTCTTTATTCTAAGAGGAGGTGCATCAACTCTGAATTGTAATGTGGTCAACTGGCTTTGCAGTGCAATGCCTGCAGATTCAGATACAACAATTATTGTCTACTCCCATTTAACACTTTGGCACCTGGGTGGATTCGGGGATTTTTGAAAAAAAAACGCCTAAACACACGTGGCTTTGCGCGGGAATAGCTCTGCTCCTGTACGGGTTACGAACTTGGTTGAAGCGTCAAAAGATGCAGCAAGTCTTCTAGTCTGCGCTTGAAAAAAAATTTTGTTTGGGGGGTGTGGGTTTTTTCTGAGTGACGTCATAAGTAGAGGACTTTTAGGCCACCTTGGCCCACTTTGCCTGGCCCTGGGCACCAACCGTTAGGTGGTAGTATTTTGCTGAAGTTTTTACTGGAAACTAGGCTACAATCTGAGTCTTTTGATATATTGGATGACTTGCTGGGGTTTCAGGTTGAAAAGTTATGATCTAAACTAGTAAAAGTATTTGACTAATTAGCTAATTAGATAATTAATCAATTTGTTTGTGTTAGATCATAACTTTTGAACCAGAAACGCTAGAAAGTCGATCAAAGGCTCAAAAGACTCGGACTCGAGCCTAGTTTCCAATGAAAACTTCAGCAAAACATTTTGGCCTAGCGGTTGGGCCCTAGGCCAGGCAACATGAGTCAAAATGAACCCAAAGCTACTTCACTTATGATGTCACTCACAAAAAATCCACACCTCCAAACTGAAAAAAAATTTTGAGTGCAATCTACTAGACTGGCCGATCCGTTTAAGCCCTTGAACAGCTCTCTAGCGCAATCGGCAGAGGAGCTAGGGCATTGGTAAGGCAACCCACAACTGCTGTTTTTTAGGCCGAAATCGAAGTACGAATATATCATACGCCGGCTCTCAAAGTGTTAACGCGTTTAGCACCAGTGTACAATAAATTTGTACTTCAAAATCACACCTAAGCCACAATTTTCATGCCAATTTGCAACTTTATAACTCACCAGGCGATTGAGCTAGAGAATTGTTCAAACCACAAAAGATGTGGCAAGTCTTCTAGTTCAGATTTGTTTTCAATTGGAAAGTTTTGAATCTTGTTTTTTTTGTGGGTGATGTCATAGTAAGGGTAGGTTTAGGCATTTTCAGCCCAGGTTACTAGCCCCTGGGCATCAATGTGAAGAGCTGATTTTTGACTTGCTTTTTAATGGAAACTGCAACAATGGTCTTGTGTGATGTGTCTATAGCATGAACATGGCATATTTGTCATGATTGCAGCGGACTTGTTGCAATTGTGACAACTGTTCATTGCATGAAGCCACAGTAGCAAAAGTGTTCAGGTAAAATATTTTGATAGATTATTACTACAAAACCTTTAAAATTAGATATTGTACCATATCAAATCATTCACTCACAAAAGTATAAAATGAATCAAAACTTTTTTGGACCTAAAAATGACTACATAGAAACCAAGATCAGTTAGAATATTACCATAAAAGCACAGCATTGCAAGTTTGGATGAAGATATTATGAGCCTTGCAAATAAAAAAAATATTCTATTCACAGATGAAAACACATGCATCAACAAAAGTAATAAAATAATAGCAATTTGTACACAAAAAGATAACTTAAACTAAGGAGCTTCACACCACGATGAAAAAACTAGCATTGAAATCAAGAAACCACTTTCACACTTGGCCAATAAAGGAATGTTGACAACAGCCCCTCATCTTTTTTCATTTAAGTAACTCATATTAGTAACACTTGTTACCTTTTAGACCAGTATTTTTTAGCCCTGGGTATTGTGAACCATTTTTGGAGGGGGTTGCGAGTAGATATTTTATGTACACAGCTGTACTGTATTACATTTCATTTATTCCAATTTGAGATGGGTGTGATTGGTTAAAGTGAGTTGCTATAATGGGTCGCGGTATAAAAATGTTTCAAAACCACTGTTTTAGGCTGCTTTTCAGATGAATTAATTAAGTCTTAACACATTCACTACTATGCTTTTTGCCAACAAGAATATAGCTGTGTCGAGCAATCTTGGGTGAAATCAACAGCTTTTCAATCTTGTCAATAAACAAGTGGAATGAAAGATGCCATTATCATCATTAATTAACACATTAACTGGGGCCAAATTTGTAGGTTTAAGCACTTTTTGATGTACGACTTGCCTACTTTGGCAAGTTTTCTTCCACATAAACAGGTAATTGCAAGTGTGTATGAAAGAAGCAGAATGAACATTGCAGTTATTTTTGTTGGATAAAAATTAGCCCAACGGTTTTGGAATTTTTGACTGTTTTTTTGCTGCACATAAAAATGACAAAAAACATAAAACACAAAGATACATGGTGCATAGCCACACACCACCATAACATCACAGGTGCCACAGAAGGCATGAAATCATTAATAGAGTGAGTAATACAACTTAACTGAAAATTAAAAATCAAACCTCCCTAACATTTTATAAAACTTTGATATCCTTGCCTGTTACCATGCTACAGTGCCAAAAAGCCATATAGTCAAGAAAACCTACATGCAAAAATTGCTCCCAGCCTTGTATTAACACTGTAGCATTAGCCTATAAAGACAATACAGTAACAATGAAATGCATCAATTTCACAATCTTACAACCTAGCACTATCAGCATTGCAAAAAACGCATCCATCCTTGCTGATTACATGTCTACAATACTGAATAACCTCTTGAAACAAAAAAAGTTCTCACAACAAGAAAAGTGGTCACAGCAAAACAACCTGCTCATCGCCTTGCCTGGAGCTAAGGAGCACACCACAGTAATTTGCCTTGAGATGAAAGAAAAGTAAGACTCTCAGTTACATACCATGTTGTGCAACAATAACAAGGCACTGACATGTTCTAAAACGTACTTACAAGAGGAAATGGTCTAACATGGCACTTTGTGAGAAAAAAGTGAAGTATATATATATATATTGTTTTATAACATGCAACAGTTAACTGTTGTCTGTGCAAAAGTGGTATGTTTTGCTGATTTAATCTCAAGTACATCACTGCAGTGCAATATCTTTACTTGACGTTGCTGAAGCAAAAAATTTTACGTCTACTATTTTTAGCTAATTCAACAAGGTTTGTGCGCATGAGAAGCACATCTACCCTTAACATTGTTTCCCTAAAACTGAGCAAGTTTTGATAATTCACATAAAACAATCTAATTTATTTAGTCAACAAAGTTGTGCAAAGTACATGCACAAATAAACTGAGCTAGTAAAAAACATCTCAAAACTAATTACTCTATAGAAGTGTAGTTTCAAATAAAGTGCTTGTGCAAATAGATCTGTAATAAACAAGATATAGTCGCAATTAACAACAAACAAACCTACAATTCAGCCTCATTGAACAACGTCTTACAATTTTTTCCATGAACAGTCTAAGTCACAGGCTTTCCATGAACAGTCTAAGTAACCTGCTTATCAATTCAACAAAATAAATGAAAACAATGAATCAATTTACCTTTACATGAACTCTGTTGCATTTTGCATGATTTATTTGTAGCCATGTAGGAAGATTCACAAGATTTTGAATAGCTACACAATCCAGTTCAAGATTAGATAATTCCCCTTCTCCACGCAAGGTGCTTAACTGAATACTATCAGCAGACAGATTCTTGGCAAACCTGAGTTGATAAAGAGGCAAAAATTTAAAACACAAATTTTCAGGATCAGGAATCAAAATTTTAGGCCAACTAGACTAACTCACCTTAATTCACCTCTAAAACTGCAGAGTATGGCACATGACAAATTTGACATTTTGATACTGAAATATGTCAATTAATACAGTAAACCTCAGTTAATCCAGATTTGATTTGACCGACGATTTTATCCGGTTTAGGCGAAGATCCGGATTAACCGAAAATGGTTGTTTCCAACCTGTTGTCATCTGAGTACTGAGATATCGGTGAAAATTACTTAAATTGAACGCATTTACGACCCAACAGCAGACTTTCACAGAAGCAAAATGAATTTATTGATGTATTTACAATGGTACAAAAGACTAGTAACTGCCATATGCAGACAGAAATGAACAATCTCAAGTTCATAATTTTAGGTTACTTGACTGTGAGAAATCTGGGATTTTGGACTGACAGAGATTTCTGTGATTGATCCATAAGCAGTCACTAAGACATGTTAACAAGTACAATACACTCAGGAATAATACTCTATATACACACACTCAACACTGATCAATGAACTGAAATGGTGGTGCGGCAGCATGCCTTGAGTTTTATGTTCAACGTGATATGCTATACCCTTGTATGATGTAAGAATCGTCCCTGCAATCAAATGTTACGTGCAGTTGTGGCCAATGTTATGATAATTCTAAATGTTTGTCAGTGATCGTGAGCATGCTTGTGTTGCATCTGAAAGGTGCCAAATCTTTCCAAGCAACCAGTGAATGCACTTTAAGAACACAACAACGTGTAAGTGGCTAAAAATCTGGATTACGAGATGTTAATAGCGCATATTTTATCTGGTATTGGCGAAGATCCAGATTAAATAATCTGGATAAACCAAAGATTTTTATAAAGAAAAACGTTAGAAATTATTCGTACCACCAATTTTATCTGGTTTTGGCAAAGATCCGGATTAACCGAATTAACTGATGTTTACTGTACATGACAAAATTCTACCATTAGGCTGTTGCAGTTAATTTTAAATTAGAGTTCATCCCGAGAACATACTACTAGGTCTACCATTCCGTACTACAGGCTACAGAGTGGCAAGTGCATTGAGGAAAAGCGCTTTTAGCACTGGTAAATGACATTGCATTAGCCTAGCAGTAGTTGCCAATGCAACTGTATAAGTAAGCTGCTGTAAATCTTAACCTTCCTGCTATAAACAAGCTAGTTGTGCCAACAAAAGCCAAACATTAGCCACTGAAGCTAATAAGCTAAAGTTTATTTTCAGTTGGCATCACCAGAGCATGTGAATTTGAGTTTAGTTATAATTTTTAGCATTGATTTAGTTGATTGCTAGGTATTCACAGGAACTAATCCAATTGCACTAATAAAAATGAGTGGAAAATAAGGAAAAGAATAACAAGGATTTATCTAAACAAAGTATGCCGTTACAGATGCCACACTGAATGGTGAAGTTATACCACAATGAATGGTATGTTAAGTAAAATGAGCAACAATGCTTTCAGACCGAGGTGTTTCTATTATCATCTTCAAATTAAACAACCTGGCCATCAAAATATATATTGGGCTATTTTTTCAAAGGAAGATAGTGTTGCAGTCGGAAAGCCCGAGCGGCATGTGCGCAAAGCTTAATACTGTGGCAGCAAGCAACAATAGAATTCACCTGACGAGATCACTCTATTATTGCTTGTTCGCGCCGTGTATATGAGTGTTGTTCTTCACACACACGCATTCAGTGCAACGCCAGCAGAGGTTGCAACAACATCCCCTCCTTTTTACAATGAACCGCACCGACTACACATTCTTTTTGTGAAGGTTTCATACAGCACGACCTTCACATCCTGGTCACAGCACCATTTTCTTGCGATCCGAAAGCCCAAGTGGCATGTATGCGAAGCTTTTCATTGTGGCAGCAAGCAACAACAGAGTTCACCTGATAAGATCACTCTATTATTGCTTGTTCACGCCACATATATGGGCGTTGTTCTTCACGCACATTCCGTTCATGGTGAACCGCGCATTCAGCACAATGCCAGCAGAGCGGTTGCAACAATAGACTCTTTCAAAGCAATGATAGTTGGAATTGGTGAGTACTTTCATCAATCAACCTCCCATAGCAAAAGTGCCTTTTGAAACCATACACATGATGCCAAAAAGAAAAAATGTACAACATTGGTGACACATTGTTAATATTTTCGCACCCAGGTTAATTCAAGTGGTTCGCAAAAAAACAGCTGGATCGCACATGGCTTTGCGTGGGAATTTCACCGTTCCGGTAAGCGCAACAGACCCGGTATAAGGCTCAAAAGACTCTGCAAGTCTTGTACTTTGCACTCGAAAAAAAATTTTTTGGTTGGGGGATGCGGATTCTTTGTGAGTGACGCCATAAGTGAAGTAGTTTTGAGGTCATAACTTTTGAACCTGAAACTCCAGCAAGTCATCCAAAGTATCAAAAGACTCAGATTGTAGCCTAGTTTCTAATAAAAACTTCAGTGAAATACTACCACCTAACGGTTGGTGCCCAGGGCCAGGCAAAGTGGGCCAAGGTGGCCTCTACTTATGACGTCACTCAGAAAAAACCCGCAACCTCAAGCAAGAAAAATTTTTCAAGTGCAGACTAGAAGACTTGCTGCATCTTTTGACGCTTCAACCAGGTCCGTAACCCGTACAGGAGCGGAGATATTCCCATGCAAAGCTATGTGCGCTTAGGCGTTTTTTTTTCAAAAATCCCCGAAACCACCCAGGTGCCAAAGTGTTAAGACCGAAATTGAAGTGTACCTGTGACTTTTGAAACAGGAATTCAAATGCTATTTCCCAGATGGGTCACACTGAACTTTCAGAATTGGAGATGACAAGCAACCCCTTTCATCCCTCCAAGGTCGTTCTTCTCAACAATTGACAAAAGGAATTATTGGAGATGAAGTGTAACTCCATTACAAAAGGTAACTTTTAAGCATTGTCACTAACTGGTTTGTGGGTGAAACATGTGGACATAAAGAGTGTGGGTGTTGTGGCACATACTCGTTTTCGGCTTCAACCACTTGCTGTGAACGTGTTTTATGTACATTTGTGAATGCAATGATTAAAAATCTAGGAAGAAGTTTGACTGTGAAGCCAATCTGATGTGCATTATCTGCTACAAAGCCTGAGAATTAAGCTTTTAGTTTCTGAAAAACAATTACATCTTCCCATTGATGAAAATTAGTTACAAATCCTATTAAAAATTTGCTGATCGATTCCTTGCTTACACCCATCGTGGAAACTACATACTTGAATAAAGATATGTGCAAATTTGAATCATCGCAAAAACACCAAAGCAGAAGGCAGTCGACTGATTCCTCGAAAGCATACAGAAACACTAGTGCTTTAAGAGTTACAAATGCATTGTCTTGCTCAATGCTTTTTGATTTTTCAATAAGGTAGAGCATGGATTTTGTTGCCACAGTCAAGGAAGCATGTCTCCACTTTGTTTTATTGATTAGTTGGATAAAAATATAAAAAGCATTTTGCTACATTCCAAAGTGTCATGCATATGGCATTGTCATGAACCTAAAAAACACATGGAATCACTCAGACGTATTGTTGGAAATATTAAGGCACGCCTATAGACATAACCTAGAAAATCGATTTTTGCTTGTGTCACAAAACTGCATGAACAAACGTACCTTCAAGGTTTTCTAATTTTTTATTGCTTCACAATCAACACTCAAAGAAAATGAAAAGTTAGTGGCAAGTTAATGTTTTCCTCGCCTATATAATATTACCAAAATAGCATCTTATTCTATTTTTAACACTTTCGAAGCTAGTTAATTCAAGCGTCTCGCATGAAACCAGGCTGTTCACACATGGCTTTGCATGGACATAACTCTGGCAACAAATGCGCTAGAGAACTGTTCAAACACTCGAAAGACTCAGAAGTCTTCTAGTTTGCAATGAAAAAAACTACCTAACTTAAGACGTCACTCACAAAAAACTCAAAACCCAAAACCAAAAAATTTTTTTCATTGCAATCTAGAAGACTTGCCAGATCTTGAGGGCTTCAACAGCTGTCTAGCGCAATCGGCAAAAGAGCTGTGCAGTTGGTAAGGCAACCAAAAACTGCTGGTTTAAGGCCGATTTCAAAGTATGAATATATCGTACCCTGGAAGACAAGGTGTTGATAATACCCTGGAAGACAAGGTTAATAACTCATCTGGCTGAATTCTGATGCTGTAATATATTGTTTCAGCAATAAATATATTGGATACAAAGCAGTCTGGGAACTGTGATGGATGTTAACAGGAAACCATGCATGACATGAGCATTTTCAAGAGTGACATGCATGACAAAGAATCAAGATGTGACAAGTAAATTGTAATTACTGTTCGGAAAGAAATGTGTGGCACATAGTAGGCATAGTAAGCTAAAAATAACATGTTAATCTAGTGCTGGGAATTTCCCAAAAACAAGTGAAGTGGAATCAAATATTTGTGCTAGTACAGGCATGCACCCTGCACAATGAAATTATTTTGTCAGCACTGCCCACATTCAAGGGTAGGCTAGGTCATGAAAATATTAGAAGTGTTCCATAAGCATGAAAAAGACTTCAATGTGACAAAAAATTCTCAAATGAGTCTCATACATATGCTTTCCATGAAATCCATAGGAAATGCAAAGTACATGAGTAATTGTAGCAATAGCTGTATTAAATTAGCCAAAACAAAAACATGTACAGTATATAAAAAATGTTGACTGTTTGTAGCCTATTTAACAAAAGAACTTAATAAACAAAGTCAGCATACAGTATATCATACTTGGACAAGTGTTTCAAAATCTGCTTCTTGATAATTCCAGCCATAATCCAATTCAACACCAACTGCTAACAAAATTTAAACCATACTGAATTTTTAACTTTACTCTATGCTTAGCTGTTATTTGAAAATCTTCTACAGTAGAATAGATTGTGTCCAGCTACAAAACCAAGCTTATTCTCACAAGTGACATTAGCCTTCTGCCTACAGAAAAGCTTGCAATAAATTTTCAATAACATTTGCAGCATGTGATGTACTATACCTGCATTGGGTTTGCAAGTAAATTAATTTCTAAAAATTTAAATTATTCACAAAGTTGGACAATACACAATACTAGGCAAAAAAACATCAAGAATATGCAGTTTCCAGAAATAAATTGGTCACCAAGCAAAAACCTTGTGTTTATACAGGGATTTAGATTTTAGAGTCTTTGGATACAAATTTTAAAGCACAACCTTTTTATACTTCCAAAGAGAAATACAAATTATACTACTACCTAACGTAATATTAACCTGTTAGAAAGTCTATCAAAGGCTCAAAAGACGCTAGAAAGTCGATCAAAGGCTCAAAAGACTTGGACTTGAGCCTAGTTTCCAATGAAAACTTCAGTGAAATACTTAAGTTTGGCTTAGCGGTTGGGGCCTAGGCCAGGCAACATGAGCCAAAATAACCCCAAAACTATTTCACTTATGACGTCACTCACAAAATAACCCCCAACCAAAAAAATTTTTTTTGAGTGTAATCTAGAAGACTGGCCAATCCGTTTGAGCCCTTGAACAGCTCTCTAGTGCAATCGGCGGAGCTATGGCATTGGTAAGGCAACCGAAAACTGCTGGTTTTAGGGCGAAATCCAGGTACGATATATTTGTAGACTGGTCGTCAAAGTGTTAACAGATATCCATCTTTTACAGGGCACCCATATATTTGCTGTCAGTGCAAAATAACATGAAGGAATACATGTTTTTTTGTTGAAATTTTAATTGCACACCAAATCAGAAAATAACACTAATAAGCATGTTGGTGAACTCATTACGATGTACTCACAATGAATATATACACAAAAGCTGTCAGAGGTGAGTATTTACATAATTACGTACAATCAAAATTTCACCTTGGATAAGGTAGCCTACCTTTACCACTTGAGCTACCATACTGTATGAGAACTGCTGAGTCATTACATATGTCGATGCAAGGTTTTAGCATACGTTTAGGGTTTATGGAGTGTTAATTTGGGGTTTTATGGTTAGCATTATAGCGTTTGAACTTGTGTTACAGTTAGGATTATATCTGAGCAATGCAATGACTCAACAGTTCTCACGAGTATTGCCGCCGCCATTTTGTGGCTGTGTATGCTTGGTGGAAGTAGGTCTACCTTATACTGTAGTGTATAAGGTACATTTTCATTGCACACAACTTAATAAATACTCATCTCCGATAGCTTTTGTGCATATATCAGAGTTCCTACACATTTTCTATACTTTTTCGATACCTCTGCAATGCTAAATTAAGACATTGATACCATCATTTACAGTAATTTTGGGACTGTAAAGGTGCACTTAAAATCCTTTAATTTTCTCAAAAATCAAATGTGCACCTTATAATGCAGTGTACCTAATGTATGAATCTGGTTGTACTTTCTTATCTAAAAACTAATTTTATTGTGGTAAATGATGCTATTTATTTAATTGTCTTAACGGAAACTTTCACGTGCATTTAAATCACAATAATTTTTTTTTAGCAGATCATCGACTTATGTAATAAACCAATATTTTTTACGGTATTGAAAAACAATTTCACAATTCAATACTTTCAATACTATTTGGGAACCCTGATATGTCAATGCATCGTAAAAAGTCCACCAACTTCTATATTCATGACGTTATTTTCTGATTTGGTGGTTAACTACAATTTGAACATTTTTTCTACTATTTTCTGAATTGGTGTTCAACTAAAATTTTACCGAAAATAATATTACAGGGCAAATGACTGAAACGTCTCAGGAAAAAAAACAGGAATAGATTTGTCACCAGTGCACATGCGCATGATGACTGATAGGCATGCTCTTTGTATCTGTAATTTTTCCTCACCATGTTCTGTGTTTATTCGAAGTGACTACAGATACGCCTGGCCTGACGCAATTCAAATAAAACTAAAAGGGTCAGTTTATCAAATGGCGTGGATTTCATAGTCTCTGAGGGGTTATGCGTTACGGCTGCTATGCCAATGGTTTTCAGGTTGACTCCCACCTTGCCGACCTTTTCTTTCTTTACTTTTTTTTAGGCTTTGATGTTACGTTTAGGGGGTTAGTGTTAAGGTTAGCATTAAGTTAGGGTTAGATTAACGTTACGTTACCATTAGGTTAACGTTACGGTCAGTTATGTTTGCTTAGGATTAGGTTAGGGCTACGGTTAAGGTAAGGGTTAGGTTTCTTACATTTGGTTCATTTGTACCAAGCCTACTAGCCTACACTCTCGTTGTGCATTACTGTTACATCACAGGTGGTGTATGAATAAGTTTTCAAATTTCAAGACCCACAGGCGTATCTGTACACTACCACAGTTACATGAGCCGGCAGTCGTCTAGCCAGCAGTAAATAAAACAGATCCGGCAAAATACCGCTAAAAATATGGGCTGGGTGTGACGGCTGACGTAACCCAGAGAGAAGGTAGCTGGCAGTCGAAAAAAGTGGAAAAAAACGATATGCAGAGTGTCGTATGATTTGAATGCCTGGAAATGTGCATGGTGGCGAAAGTAATCCGAAATGCACAATGTCAGCTAAGGTCAATACTTGAAAAAGTGTTTGCTGGCTGTGCCGGCTGATGTAGGCAAACCCACAAGGAAGGTAGCTGGTGTCAAGCGAAATTTCTGACCTATTATTGTTTGTCATTCATTTTGCTTCTCAGAGAGTAAAGGAATAAAGTTTGTTGATTGATTTTTTGATGTGTCTAGAATAAATTAGAACTTTTTGGCTAGATGTCAGATACCCAAAATAAGCTGCAGTAGCCTACGGGAATAACTAAACTATAACCAAAGAAAAATATTAGACTTATTCATAGATTTCAATTATTTTTCTTTTTCTAACGCAAACTCTAACGCGAAGCACTTAACTAAACACCAAATCCAAGTCGTAATCATCAGATTTCTCTGCGATATATAGAATAATATTGTTGCGATCGGAAATCCAGAGCAGCATGTGCGCAAAGCTTCGCACTGTGGCAGCAAGCAACAAGAGATCACCTGACGAGATCACTCTATTATTGCTTGTTTGTGCCACATACATATGGTGTTTTTTCTTCACGCACATCCCATTCATGGTAAATCACACATTTAACGGCTAGACGACTGCCAGCTCACGTAACTTTGGTCTGTACACTCTGTTTATTTCTCTAAGAGTAACTCTGCTTATCTTATTTCCAACTGCTGTTTTCTAACACTTGTCAATAAATTTCAAAATCAAACAGGTTGGTTGACTAGATGACCTCCATCCCATGGATGGTCTTTCACCAATCCGTGTGACACAGTCAAGTGACAATCAAATCTTTGTTTACATCAAATTAAATTAGTCTTTTTGCAATTTAATTTCCACATAGGCCTACAATTGATTAATTTACTGCACTTCTTTGCATCATGATGGCTTTTTGCACTGTTTATATTAACACTAGTCTAGTGTCATATGTAACAAACAATACAATAACATTACACTGAATCAAGTCCTGAGCTAGTAGTACTTGAAGTTGAAGGAAGTCACTAGCCTCCACAAAAACAGAAATTTACTTGTTTGCTGATCGTACTGTCACGCTGCACTCGTGACAACTGCAGCATATAACATAGAATGCACAGTGAAACTGTAAACACTACTTGACTACACAGTATTTCCAGAACACTACACAAACAATACACAGTACAGTATCCCGAAAACCTACGCTGCACCACGCAACTTGAGTGGGCACAGAGCAGAGATGATCACGGAGCCGGAATGCACTCCGGCCGGAGTCCATATTTTAAGTTCGATCCGGAGCAGGAGCCGGAGTCAACATTAAGGTCTGTGCAGGAGCTAAACAAATATTTTAAGGGACCTGTTAAAATTTCTGTAATGATGCTTGTTGTTTGCAAACAAAACGGAATTAATTGAGACGTGTTTTCTGACCAGCGTCGTCATATATCACAAAAGTGTGACACTGGGTGGGAGTACCGAGTATTAAACCACTATTGATGGTTTTATAAGGTAGCAGAGATGAGCGGACTGTGAAATTTCTGTCTGAGTCCAGTCCTGATCCGCAAAATTATTGAAAATCATCAGTCCGATCCAGTCCTGATCCGCCCATGTAGAATAATGAATTTTTATTTTGCCTCATGAGGCAAAAGCAACTCTGAAGCTATTTTGCCTTCAGCCAAATATGATTGGTTGAAGGCAAAATAGTTGTAGGAGTGCTTTTGCCTCATGAGGTAAAATAGACATAGCCTTTTGGCATTTTCAAAGTTTAGCAAGGCAGTGTCTATTGTTGAGTTCGCGTTGCATCCTCAACATGAAGCGTCTCTCAACTCTGGAATACAACTAGTAGAAGATTTCAACTACTTTAAAAGTAAGTCAAGAAAGCGACCCAGAAGCTTGTCGATGGTTTCATTTTGAATAGCAATAACTGGTAAGAATATTGGAACACCAAAGTCATGCCAAGAGATGGACTTAATTCCAAGAGAATGAAACAGGAACAAAGCAAAGACTAAAAACATTCAGTCTACAAGGACATTGTAATGTGAATTTATTCAAACTATTGTGTATTTATACTCTGCATATTAATTATAAGTCACACTTAGGAAGAGAGTATCCCAAAATATTATAGAAACCACTCACATTAATATTCAATACCGATTTGTAAGTAAATTTCCTGATTTAAACGGATAAAAACGCAAAGCATTGCAAAACGATTTTGAACTTCGGCGAAGTAGTAGCCAACCGCGGCGAAACGTTGAATAAGACTACTAGAGTCGCCACGAGGCCCTGCGTGACGTAAAAGTAATTACGGGCGCCGACGAAACGTAGAGATTTGACGTCACGCAAAGGTGCGATTTATTGACCAATGAGAATTCGAGGAAGCATGGAAACTTCGACAGTGACGTCATGCGGTGAGGGGATAACTAGGTGCCTGGTTTCCAGGTTCACTCAGTCTTCCTCGGGCCACTGCCTGAGAAGCAGCAAGTTGCTTTATGGGCGTACCAAGCTTAACAAGCTGAAATAGCTAGTCCATCTAGGTCAGTGCTCTTCAACCTTTTTGTCAACGCGGAACCCCTCATGTACTTTTGCGTTTGTCATGGAACCCCACTAAAAAAAATTTAGAAATTATGA
>Ga0210059_1001297_pt1 | contig 37133 bp, 28 predicted proteins | sample Ectturendosymbi2_FD_188042 | JGI IMG/M metagenome (GOLD analysis project Ga0210059, IMG submission 188042) | Ecteinascidia turbinata endosymbiont from Florida, USA - Sample 2 (SPAdes) (version 2) | ecosystem: Host-associated > Tunicates > Ascidians > Unclassified | place: Key West, Florida... | reverse complement strand
CTCTTCAGTCAGCGATGCAACAGTCATTTTCTTCATTGATTGAATTGCGGTCTACTTCGTTGCTTGAGGCTTGTGATTGCAGCACAACGTTTCGACAGTGAGCAGCACGTCCGATCAGAAGGAGTAAAGATGACATCTGGTCAAAGGGACCCCGAATAGCAACTGCAATGTCTACTCCGCTTCCAAAGCGGCCTCCAACACCAACTGTAAAACAAGAGAAGTGAGGACGATTGCAGTTTGTTATCGCTTAACTTTTATGTGTTGCTAGCTAGCATTGTCTTCCCAACTTTCAATTGTTTTTAATGTTGTGTATCATGAATACGCTTTTGCATTTTCTGTTGTGTGAGTCATGCCGTAGTGTCAGGAACGTATTCTTGGGTGGCCCGCACATCCCCTTCCTACGCTTGATAAAAAATTATTATCCCCGTTGACTGAGTACGATAACGTCATCAGAGGGCCACCCTTTTTAGCCTTGCCTCGGGCCCCCCAACCTTAAGTCCACCACTGCTCATCGTGCCAGCATGTCGTCGCCCTGTAGAAAGCAGCTGTTGTTGGTTGGAGATTGACGGATGTTTTGCGTTTGACACCAGTTGAACATAAAAATTGCCTTTTTACTTTCTGGTGTTCTCGTACGTTCACGTAGCCCACTTACAAGATCCGATTTTCGGCAGCTTAAAAACACAACGTACGCTCTTAATTGCATGCTTTGAAAAATCAGTAAAGTCGCGAAAGCGAAAAGCGAAAGTGTTGTTTAATAAATCTTGATTTTGTTTCCAGCTAGTGTACTCATGCACACGCATGCGGCTTGCCGCATACACCACAAACTTTCTTTTCAAAACTTCCAAACTCATCACGGAGGAGTTCAGAAAGTTCTCGAATGAAGGCAGTTTTGCTGAGAAAAAGCTTCAGTCACGGCATTTTATCTAGTAGCACTAATAGATCCTTCTATTCTTTCTGCATAGCCACCTTTCGATTTTGAGCTCCATTTGCAATCGATCTCATCATTTTACTTGTTATAGCAGGCTAGCAGTTCCTTATTGCACACTGCTCTCCAGCTGCACATAGGTTACGCTGAATGAAACCTTACGGACCACACACCAACAGTTGTTTTAAGCAGCTTATCCTAGTCATGGGCGTCGAAAGGATTTTTTCCAGGGGGTGGCCGATAGTGGATTTTTCCTGAGGTAGCCAAAACGTTTTTACAGGGGGGCAAAAATGGTGAAATTTCATTTTTCCCCGTCGAATCAAAGAAAGCAATCTTTTCTTGCTAAAAATGTAATAGGAAATCGTAAAATTTCAAAATCCAAGGGCCAAGCCCCCTGCCACCCCTTCCAGCATCCACAATCGTTTTGAATGCGTCTATGTCTAGACAAGACGTTGAAATTATACGAAGCACAGGGTGAAGGCTGCAATTCTTCTGCAGATTTATCGTTCCTGGCCAATCAGATCTTGCTATTTATCTAATACCTAAGACTACTTTGCAAATATTTTATTTTGCCTGGAGGCAAGAACCTACTTATCGTTTTGGTTGTGGTGCAGGAGTTACTTAGACAGAACATAGTTTAATTTTTTCATCTTTGTACAAATGACGTGAAGCACAACTTGCTAAAGTTGCGAGATATACTCATGTAAAATAAACGATAGCACGAAAATTACACAAGAGTCGAATATAATGTCAATTTTTTCCAAGAAGCAATGAACACAAAACAAACAACTGATTTTCATCGCGGGGACCAACTTGCAACGGGATCCCGGGGCAATTATCTCTTGTGACCCTCTTAACCTAGCCTTGGTCATAAAAGGAACGTGGTCTGTTATGAACTGGTCAGTTATGATCAGGTCTGTTACGAACGTGGTCTGTTATGAATATGCCTGTTTTGAACGGACGCCGTATTTTACAACGTGATTGATCTTGCCATTATCAATAGCTGTTTTACCTGGGTACTATATAAAGAAGTATACAGATTGAGTATTATTCGTCGTGAGTTCGTGCAACGTGTAGCTGATTGAAGAATTTTGTGGAATATTACTAAACAACCAAAGTGATGAACTAGATGAAAGGGACTGGAACTGTTCACAAAAAAGCGAAGGACGTGGTCGACTTTCAAATGCTGCAACAGAACAACACTGATATGTTGCACCTGTAAAGATGAAATCTGAGAAAAATGTTCCGCAAACGTGTTTCTAAAATGTGTCAAATACATGTGACAGAAATAAAAAACATTTCTGACACCACTTGCAGATCATCGTGTTGGAGTGCAGCATTGTTTGTTGCAGTGAAGCGCAAAATTTTACCGTGCGTCAAAAAAAAAACATTTGGTCGTTCTGGATAGTTAGAAATTCCGGACATTCTTATTCCACCGTAACTTGGCAAACATGAAAGAAAGTATAAGCACACATTACCTTAAAGAAATTCTGAATTCTGTAGGAAACGTCAAGAAAAAACGTGCAAATGTGTTTCTAGAATTTCGGACTGGCAAGCCACTGGTCCAACCAAAGTAATTTTCGGCAGCTGCCGCGCGTTATATGGAGTATTAATGCGTTGAGAAACACGCTAGGGTCATGCAAGGTTATTAAAAATTGGCAAATCACAACTTCCGTATACTGCGTTTTACAGTAGGCTACTGTATCTGAAATTTCGATATTTTCAAAGTCAAACGACGGCAACAAATGTCTAATCCGAATTTTTAATGAAAATGTGTGTTTCTCGTATCTGTTTGCTTTGTGCAATATTGGTTCGTCGGTATCACTGTTGCTTTCATGCACAACAATTGTTTTACTTGGATTCGTTTGCTTGTTTTGAAGACAACTGTGTCTGAAACAAAAAAATTGATAAATGAAAGGATTCACAATCCTGAAGACGAATTGAGTATCGAACAAATTCAAGAAGAAATACAAAAACAAGCAAATCAAAGAGAAAAACATGGAGATGATGACATATTGAAGGTAGAGTGGTCATCATACATTTGAGTTACAGATTGCAACTACAAACATTTGATTTAATATTCTCGTTTTTTTCCGAGCAATTCAAGTATTCATTAACTTTTTCATTACGTTCTTTAACTGCATCTGAACATTTGCACGTTTATAGTCAGCTTTCATCGATACACCATACTTTTTTTCATCCAAAGTTTTCAGCTTTGCTCCAGGTTTATTTTTTCATATATATCAAATCACTTTTGCCATTTAAGCTTGTGCGATTGTGGGCGATTTAGTCATTTGTTTCTGCAAAAGCATTTCTACACACAGGTGTCCGCAGAAATTTTTCCAAGGGGGGAGTCGACATTTTGCTTATCCTTTTCAGGTTGCTGACGATGCAGTGCAAATGGACGTTCACAAAACGCTTTACCCTTTCTACACCACAAAAATGCCCCATACGACGGCAACAGTCGCGAAATCTGCGCTTCGTTGGCAGGAATGGTTCTTTTTCACTCGTACTTTTCACAAAACCGTTTAAAACTGCGTGGCTTACCGCTGCAGCAGTCAGCACTGGTGCCACGCCTAATGATTTTTCACTAGATCAAGTGATTTTTGGGCAGACCTAGTGATCTAGTGATTTTTCACTGTAATCAAGTGAATTATTGCAAGGTATGGGTTTGAAGAAGATCAGTTGTCCTGCTTCTAACTTTTCAGCCCGTTTCTTCAGAAAAACAATTGATTACGTGAATTGTTGTGTTAATATTTGCACCAACAGCACAAACTAGTTTTTCTAAGCTCAGTTTCTTATTGTTTTCGCTTCGCTCCTGTTTAGTGCTGCAATGTTGCCTATGACCTTCATTTCTTTGCAGGATCAGTGCAGTAGAAATGTACTGATTAAATATTAGGTTGAAAACAATAAGAATCGGCGATATTTACTGATGCAAAATACTTCGTTAGTGTTTTCGCTTTAAGCTCTTAAAAGAAACCTGAAAGCTTCCGATCTAATTGTTAACTTCAACGCAAAAATTTTAAATCTAGTGAATTTTTTTTAGATCTAGTGAATTTTTTTGTGAATCTAGCGATTTTTGCAAAAAATAGCTGTTGCAGCACTGGGAGCCGCTGTCCCGCTGCATTACCTGCCCCAGATGTCTGCCTTCATGGAAGCAATTTTGTTGTAAAATGTGGGGGGACAGCTTGGTGTGGAACCAATACAGTCATCGGGTCGATGCAGAAGTGAAGTTTTATAAATACAAATTCCTAGTCTTGTTCTTAGAGGTGTTTTGAAAGCAACACCAATCACGCTTTGCTTTATCCTCACAGATGATTTACAAATTAATATACTTAAATTTGTTTCTGGACACGCTCAGTGGCGTAACTGACTGGGAAGCAAAGGGGCGAGCCGCCCCACCCCCCTGGCAAGCTAAATACAAAAACCGGGCCTCCACTTAGCTTATATTTCGGTTTTAGTATGCTTAAGGTTTTCAGTAGCTTGTTAGTAGGTAGGAGCTGTAGGTTCAAGGACTGCTTGGACTTTTTCTATTTCTTTGTTTGTTTATTATATTCACCGCTGGAAAAATGCCTATTTTATCAGTCAAGCGTATCATAAATGCACTACGTCACAAGCACTCTTCCAGACCTTTGGCCCGTTCAGCTGAAGCCCTTTGCCCCTTTGCCAGTTTCCCTCATGTTCCCAGTTTGTCCCTCTATTCTCGTCCTCCTAGGGCCCCTCATGCTCGAAAGCCATAAGCTAAGGTATTTATTTTGTCAGGTTAAAATATTCTCTTGTCGTCATTGGCAGAGAGAGCGATCTTGTTGACACTCTCAGTGAACAGTTCATGTTCTCGTGAACGAATGACATTCATCTTTCGATGTTCTTCTTTTCCAGTGAACAAGCACCGCTTGTAATCCTCAAGATGGATTGATTTTGAAACGACGGGTGTCTTTATCCCCTTGCATCGTTTCTCCTCTTCTCCATCTTTTTTGAAAGCATACAATTTTGCTTGAAGTCCACAAAATTCTGAGATGATTTCCCCGCCACATTCATCCTTGAACTTGCCAGGAACCTTTTTGTTCATTCTCAGAATTCCTGAAGAATGGTTTTATGGAAAATTCGAGGTGTCAAATCTTTCCTGAACATTTTCTCTGATGCCTTTGTAAAAAGCTTCCGTTTTTACTTCATACATTAGTGAATCTGTATCAGTCATCAGAAGTTTACAGTCATCTCCGTATTTAACTTTCATGTAATTATAATGAAAGTCGAGCATGAGAGTCTTTGAGATATCGAGAATCGACATTCCAAGATAAACTGGCTTGTTGAAAACAAGTTCCGTTTTCTTCATATGAACGGCGATGAGATCTTCACTGAATATTGTCGTTCGTTCATAACTTGGTTTCGGAACCAGCTTTTCCGCAGACTTTTCACTTGTTCGAAGTCTGACATCAACGCGATTTCGGATATTTTCCATAGCCTTTCCAAATACTGAATTGTTCATCAGTTTGAAAAAATCTTTTTTGGAAATCGTTTGTTGCCTTTGTTCGCAATTGAGTATTCAACTCAATATATTGTTTCAACCAAGCTTCTTCGTTGAATGAAATTCCGCGGTGGATTTTCGTAAGTTTCAAACCCATCTCAAGCTATTGTTTGCCATTTCTATAATGGAGAACATAGTTCTTCTTATCACTAAGAGTTGGAATCAACTTCTCAACTTTATTCACAACAACTCTCTCTGGTGCAAGTGGGAGATCATTATGCAAATTATGAAGTTCTTTCGGATACTCTAAATCAACCTCAAGAATGCAACCTTTCCCTTCCTGATCTGAAAATTGTCTCCAATTTGACAGCTAAAAGTTTGCTTTTTTCACAAACTATTAAGACATGAACTGCGCATCTTTGGACAAAGCAAGGTCATGCAACTCAATACAGCTGAAACATGCACAGACAGCAACGGAGCGAGCGAAGTAAGCACATCAGAAGCAATTGAGCATTTCATTTGAAAACGTTCACACAAATACATGAAAACATGCAACATAATAATGACAAAGTTATACAACAAACAACAGAAACGTGATTGAATAGAGTTCTGGTCTTTTTTAAAAGATCTGAACTTTGACCTACTTGCTAGCACCCGCCCTAAGCCTTTTTTCTCTTGTTAAGAAAAAAATGTTATACGACACCACCTGAGGCGTGAGGCTACTGAACTCACGAACGTCCAACACTGAACAGAACAAGTCAGCTGAAACTATGCACAAACCAATGAGTGACCGTTGACCTATCGATGCTCTGCAGACGACGTATTTTTGCATATGTCCATGTTGCAAGAAAGTGTTCATGACGCTCAATGCATTGTTACAGCACAATTGCAGCAGGGGTCTTTTGTCATAATTTTCGTCAGCATCATCATGTCGGCCGACCACAACCTTCCATGCCCCGGCGTCGTTCCCAACGAGCGCTTTGAAGTCTCAAACGGTCGTGGATTATAATCAGTTTAGCTTTTCGCAGGGCGTCGCTAATTTCTTCCACGAAATCCGGGTGCAGTACATTTGAGTTTGGGCCGTATACCTGCATCAAGCACAAGGAGCGGCCTAACAACTTCGACCTCAACATGCACACACCCTTTCTCCTATTGGCATCTATTAATCAACACAATTTTCCAGCTGAAAGTCTTTCAAGTACCCCACCCAATCCTGGGCAAACTTTTCGGGATCAATGCCAGAGCAAAAGAGTTTCCACCCTTCGTCCAAATCGGGGGTGCAGAACCTGCGGTCATCGAAAAAAACGTATGTGGCCGCGCACATCTAATTTATAACACACGTTACTTAATAAAATTCTTCTCTCTACTCTGCGGGCACGTGTTAGAAAGACGGCCAAACAGACATGTGGAAGCAGGCTAGGCCCAGTTTGTGGAAGCAAAACAGAAGCAAAAAAGTTTCTGGAACTCATTGGCGGTCGTAATTCATAAAAATAAACGGAATGCGGCCGGCAATAGCGAAAAGGCTGTGCGCCTCTGGTCCAGATCAAAAATATTAGCCACGACGATTAGTGAAGAGATGCCAACAATACTCAGGGAATAACGTTTGGCTACCTCAATCAGTTCGTCTTCTCTTCCTGTGAGTGAAGTGACGTTCCAGTTTCCAATTACTTCCAAATTGCCATATTAATTGCCGTTTACGTGTGACTTTCAAGTCTCCTAGAGTAGAAACTCTTTGCGCTGCCCCATTCGCCTAATAAGGCAGGGGTGGGAAAATAGAGGCCCGCGGGCCACATGTGGCCCGCCACAGCGTTTTCAGTGGCCCGCGGAACCAATCAGGAAAATCTCCAAATCTGTGATTTCCTCCAACTTATCACAGTAAATGTTAGCGTTTAAGCTAGTTTCAACCGAGATTGCTTCTAGTTCCATAAGAAGGTGCGGCCCTCCGCTAAACACAGCGTTCTCAACGTGGACCCCACGCCAAAAGTATTGCTCACCCCTGGCCTGAGGGTATCGTTTGCTGTAAATTCCACAACGAGCCACGCACAATTTGTAGACCCGAGCTAGGCTACAAGGACGTAATCAAGCGTGACATGGTTGCTTTCCACATCTCTTTGCAGTCCTGAGGAGCACTTGCCGTGGACCGTGATCGCTGGTGAGTTATACCCTTAGTGACGGACGCTCAGCTTGGATAACAACCTACGTAGAAAAAATGAAAGCGTTCCGAGCTCATCGTCGACAACGACTTGATGGACGATAGACGTTTTTTCATCTAAAGTTAATTGTAAACGATTTAAGTCATTCGTTTCTACAAAGCAGGGCATTTCGTTTTTCAGATTGAAGACGTTCAAAACGAACTTGTCGATAAAAGAATGATTCCGAATATTGTTCATTTCATTTGGTTCGAATGTCATCGTTTCAAAGTGGAACATTACATTGCGTAAGATATTTTAAATTGCAAAATGAATTTCTGCACTTCTGAACAAATTTTATAGTTTCTTAGAAAAACAATTTTATTGTTTTCCTGCTCCTACATTGAAAAGTTAAAACTATGAAATTTCTTTAGGACTTGGAAAATGATTGTCGGAATAACTAACTTGAATTCGTTGAAAATTATATTTACTGAATATTTTTTGTCCTTTGTGCAATCTCCAGGCGGTATCATTTTTAATTTACGTTCTCATCAATGAAGGCAAGACATGAGCTTGTACTGAGGTGCTTGTTGTTGAGTAGCATTGTAATAAAGAGATAGAATAGTTCACCGCAAACGAAGAGGGCAGGTTATGGTGGATACAGGATACTTAGTGTTCTGGTTTTAAAATGTATTAAGGATTGAAGGTGCGTTAAGTAGACAAGGATCTGTTGAATAAATTCTTTGTTTGTGAACACTTGGTTAAGGATTCATGCAAACACTCTTCCCTCATTAAGAAGGATGAATTCTGGTTTTGTGTTTTTTTGCTCACAAGTTAAAGTTTCACTTTGATAAAAGTGCCCAGGATCTTCCAACCCCCACTGAATAAACGTCGTGTAAAAGTGTGAAATCCCATGTTGAATCAACTCAATAAGAACAGTTTCAAAAATAAAATCACAACTGTCCACGCTATAAACATTTCTACTACTGATTTACCTGTGGTTTACCGAGATTGCGTGTTTGTTTTTAGGACTTCCAAACAACTCATATTTTCAGCAACAAGGCTCCAAAACGGTGGCGCAGTCGAATCCATTCGCAAATTATTTAAACAGGAAATCGATTTTAGGAAGTTTACGCATCCTTGGTACCGAAAACGGGAAGCAAAAGCTTACAAGTGACGTGATAAATAACTAAAGAAAAATTTAGGGAAAGCACGCGAACTGCAGTTTTAAACATTTTGCTGTAGCCATAATGCTCACAGCTGTTACCATAATGCTGGTCTCAGAAATGCTTGAAATATGCTGAGGTAAAAAAAGTTAAAAGTGTTAGAATTGTGCTAGTAACCTTTGAAATGCGCTGAAGCGAGACAAAAAAGATAAAAAAAAACTAGTTAAACAGGATAAACGCTTAAAAATGAATGTGGACATGTACTTAACAGTCCAGTAGCAGTCGTCGCGGTTCTCTGTGAAACAGGACAACGACGCAGGGAAAACGTTTGCTTGCCTTTTTGCCGCGTTGCTTGAAGCTATAGCGTCCCGTAATTGGTTTCGGGTTAGCTTTTCGACTTCGTTGATAACAGCGTTATGGTCAGAGCGTTTGCTTGAAACAACAGTTCGCGTGCTTTCTCTATCTAGACATTGATTTAGTTTTTCATCCTCTCTCTCACAAACTTTTGCTTGCAAAGCAGTTTTCCATGTCCACTAGGACAATGTGGTCAAAAGCACTTTTCAATCCCTTTCAGAAGTACCCAGGATTATATTTACGCGCTAGGCCGAGCCGTCCTGTCACAATTTGCACAAGCTTTGCATTTTTAGATCAGGGGGAGAGTAATTGCCATGATTACCTTTCGTGGAACAAAAAGATATATGGCTGTTATGGCCATGGTTACCATACGTGTGACAACTGCGTATGTAGAAGCACTTGCATGGCGCAACGTTTAACTTGTTTGCGAGCTAAATCATTTGGCCATTTTGAACTTAAGGACCTTATGTTGATGAAAAGTGCAGAAAATAACCTTGAAAATAACATATTTTCATATCTCAACCTAATTTACCTAGGTTGCATGTAAAACCGCAAGCTTCGAGCAGAATACCATTTTGATCTTCAACCGAACGCCAATAAGGGCTGTTGGCAGAATTTCTTCATTTTTCTGCATTTTTGGTGTCTTTAAATTGGGGAACCTCACCACATTTTTTGGTGGAAATTATGCTTGTTTTTGACAAAGCAAAAACTTTTCGAAATCCAACAAGTTCGTTTTGTCGGGTCAGTTGAGCTTGAGAATAATTGCTGAGTTGTTGAAAAACCCGCCTGTGCACCTGAAACGCTCCAGTAAGCCTCGGTAGCGATGGGAAATTTTTTCTGCCAATCTGGCCTATGGTACCAACGGTGTTGGTGTTTCTACCGGACCTGAGCAGGGTTTGAAACAATTTCCTGATTGATTTGGTTGCGTCGCCTTAGAGAAGTTGACTTTACTGGCGCAAATATTATAAAGTTTCATGCACATTAAAGTTAAAACGCTAGGACACAGAATAAAATCTGTTAACCAAGTTGTCTCGTAGGGCACCCGTCGACAGTTTCATAATTTTCCACCATGGTTTGAATTTGATGGCCGTATTTTTGGGATTTTGATGGGTACATTTTGAAAACAGTTGCAGTCTGCAGTCCCGTCGCTACGGGGGTCTTTCGTGGGCTAAGCCCCCCCAAACAAAACTTCAAGCTCCCCCAAATTGAAATAACAAACACAATAAATCAGGAGTTTTTGCCAAATTTTAGGATGTCAGGCCCCCCGGCACAAACGTAAAGCTCCCCTATTGAAAATTTTCTGGCGACGGTTCTTGCAGTCTGCTGGTTGATCAACACAGTTGCGCAGGAGTGCTAGGTTGCAACCGGTATCTATCGTGGATTGCCCCGTTCCGCAAGGAGCTCCTTGCTGAGCATGAAGCTGAGCATGAAAAAGAAAGTGTCAAGTCAGCTAAAATGAAGCTCTGCCCGGGTTTCCCTAATCCTTTCGAACCTAAGCAGACAATTGTTTGCTCTGCAGCAGTTCGTACTTCAGTTCCACGAAAAAGACAATTTTCTACTTTCCGGAAAAGCCAGCCACGTGGAGAGGTTACTTGTTGCTGAAATGTGGACATGCGCAAGTCCGAAAAATTGCAAAGTTATGAATGCAGGACATGGCAGGCAGATTGCGCGAAAGTTCACAGCAAACCCAAAACCTTCAATTCCCTTTTTTTACAATAAAGCAGTTTTTCATCCATGTATGCTCGGTTTCAGATAAAATCACTACTAAGCAGTGTGCGTGCGTTAACCTAATAAAGGTTAAATCACAGGTACCGACAATCACTTAATAACAAATAAGTTAATCTACATGAATTCTAGGAAAAATAAATTTCTGAGTTATATCTTCTTAATTTTTATCACAAGAACAGCGAAAAAAAACAATCTTTAAACCATGACTATCACTAGCATTTGACTATATATGAACAGATGCAAACATCATCGAATATATCGCAAATATTGCATTGTTCTCAATTTAGTAAAAACTTTTAGAGTTTGACCTTGTTCATGATTTTTAACAAAAGCATTCTTTGCACCTGGGTAATGAATAGATAAACTTTAAACAAGCACCAATCAAAGAATTCCTATTGTGTGTTTCTAACGTTCACGTTTCAAGCAACGTGTTAAAAGTATGTTGAAAATATTATGTTTTATTGCAGTCAAACATTGAAAACAGTCACTTAGGTTATTTTGGGAGTGTTGTTGCTATTTCCTCCTGAAGGATTCGAAGACACGTAATTTATCTGAAAACAGTTTGCTTCTACAATCGATAGTAACACTGAGGAGAGACCTCTGATTGTTTCCTATTTGTCACATATTTGTTACATGTATGTGGTGCAGATAAAAAAATGTTATCTACGATACATTGAAGAGAGAAACTGTCTTGTAGATGGTCATGCCGGCAAAATCCGATGCAATGTTTCTTTATACTTTTTGAATCAAGAAAATAATATCCACTATGTTGGAATGTTGATTCTGTCTTTACTAATGCGCAGAACTTGTACAGGTTGATGGGAGCATTAAAATATCAGAAACCACGTCTTATCCTGTTTCACACCAACTGCGAACCAGATAGTGAATATTGGTTTATTTTCAAGAAAATAGCTGGTTCCAGTCTGCGGGTTGTCCAACGATCCTTTCCAGATGTCGTTTGGGGAAAATCAATTCAAGTAAGAGTATTTATTTTTTAACCCTTGTGGTATAAATCTAATCTACTGATAACTACTAGCTCATAACATTAACGCAAGACGTTTATGAACCAGCCATGTAAAAAGCCTACGTATTTATAATTAACTGTCACAATGATCAGAAGAGACGTCTTTGCTAAACTTCATGGAGTCTTATTGAAAGATATTATAGAATAACTTCGAGCGTATGGTTGTTGTCCGTTTGCAAGATAGCAACAATTTTATCAGCCAGCTAACAGCCAAGTGCTTGTTGACAACTGTTTAGTTTCGTTTATACTCGGTTTCTGTACTCCTCTGAGGTTCACGAGTGTTATTTCCGCTTGCTTGCGCTGTGGGCCACGCGGCTACTTTCGCAGTGAATGCTGCACTGGTGGCGAGTCAATGTCAGCACCGCGCGTGAACCTTACCTTGCACCCACCCACTAAATGCTGAGCACGAGGCTGGACAGGTCGCAAGTACCGTTTCTCAAGTCTTCGGCATGACCCGACCGCGACTCGAATCCAGTTTAGTCTACCCGCTTTGGTGACGCGTGTTCAACCAACTGGGAGATTTAGCCCGTTGGTTGCTGACGACAACAATTCTTTTTCAGAAAAAACAGTGGTAAAAATAAACAAAACAGTTTTTCAGAAAAAACAGTGGTAAAATGTTGCCTGAATGGGCTCGGCTTGACTGAAGAAGAGCACAAACTTGGCAAACGGAAGAAAGCATATTGCAAAAAGAAAAAATAATATTTTTTAAGTTGAAAGTATTTACAAAACTGCTTTTTCCCGCAAGGATAATAGGCTTTTGGGTGGAAGATGTGTCTGCTTGAAAAGTGAACGTGTTTGATGTGATCAATTTTTCATAATTTTTTTGAGCGCGATTCATTCGAGAGTTGGCATCTTCAGTGGTCTGGATTTGCTTTCGTGTATACATTTAAGCCGCAAAACTGTTTGCGCTGTTGTTTTTTTCACGTGTTGAGCTCAGGTGTTATAGGTACATGATCAGCGATACGCAAGAACACGCTATGACCTCTTCGGATGAAGTATCGGTTATCCTGTTATTCCTCCTACCATCTACACATCTCTGTTGGTGATATTCCCGACAAGGGGGTGGGCAATGTCCCGGGGCGGCTTTTTTCGGGGGGGCGGCACTTTTGTTGAAAAGAAGAAACAGCAAATGGTCTTTCACGAATGAACCTGAAGTTAGGGGGGCGGCACTTTTCGACTCGCCCCGGGGTGGCACTTCCCCATGTCGGGACCCTGGTGATATTTACCCATATCATGAAAAGTAGTTTTTGTGAACCAATTAATTTTTGTCAAGCTGCCTGGCCAAAAGAAAGATGTCGCTAAACTTCAAATTTTGATGGAAGTGGGAGGAATCTTTGTTGAGAGCGATAGCGTTGTTCTCAGATCATTGAATGAGCTAAGAACCATGCAAGCAGTTTTTGGTGAATCTAACAGTGACTCGCTTGGTAAGTTTCCCACTGCACTTTCATTATCTGTAGAGTTGTAAAAAGGATGTGTGAATTTGTGATAAATCAAGCGACGTTTGGTTGAAAATAAAGCTCATGGTTATTGCTATCTGAGAGAAAAAAACGGGTTCAACATTTGGATATTTTCAAAGTTCTCCAGTCTTTTTCCTTACACTCAGGAAAGACATTGTCACAATTAACGGAATCTCAAAACAATCAAGATGTTCTGAGACTTCAACAGGTCCGTAGCCACGGGCGGCATTCGAGGACAACACCCCCCAAATTGTTTGTGCCCAGAAAATGTTTTATTAAAACATATAAAAACAAAAACCTTTCCCCCACTAGAAATGTTTTTTGCCTCCTCAAACCTTAAAACCTGGCTACGAGCCAGGATTTCAACCAGGAAACAATTTTGTCTTTCATCCCCGCGTTTCAAAGCATCATTGTATATATGTATGAAGTTTTCATTTTGCATACCAACAATTGTCAAAGAGTTCTTCCGTATTTTGTCCACAGCTGAAGGCATGATCATGGCAAACCGCGTTTCGTGGTTTCTACATCGGTGTTTCTGGGAATTAAAATACAAAGCAGAGGAGTAAGATGTTTCTTTGACTAACTTTTTCAAGTAATCTTTCCAATAATCATAGCATCTAGAAAACGTGACTCATGTTTTGCTTTGGATATACTGTAATGTACGAACCCTGCCCACCACGCGAACTCTGCCCACCCAAAAAATCTGTTTTTACATTGCAACAACCTCAAAGCAAATGTAGGTTATTTAATTTATTTGATTTTGGTGTTTTTACATTGAGCAAGACTTCATTTCCATTGTTTTATCTTTTCGTTTACAAGACTTTGTGAGACCCCGGGTTAACCTCTGATTATAAACAAAAGCTTTTTTTATTTTAGAAACAGTTCGATTCAATGTTCCTTTCGAAACAAAAAGGGGTACTAAAGTTTGAAAAAAAAACTTCGAATGGGCGAATGGCGTTGGGAGAAAACAAAATGTGCTGCACTCAATGCTGGCGTTGATTTTTCTCAATACTGAGCTAATGAGATCAAATCTTCAAGTCTTTTTAAGTTAGTTTGTTTCATCGTCGATAGAAAATGCTTCAACCAAGCGAAATTCAAACAATATTGAAATGAAAGCAAAAATTTTTAAGACAAACTTTGCAGTGTTGGGCTACATCGATATTAGATTGGTATTCCAGTCCAGAAATCTGGAACTTTCGCATTTCGCAAAGAAGGCGTGTTCATATAACATATTAATCAATCTGAGGAGGGTATTTTAAAATGCACAGAAAGAAATCTTCACACTAAGCATTTCAATCTATATTGCGTTTTCATGCGACAGATAATCGGTGCCAGCAGGAGTCCCTAACAAATGTGCAGCTTTACCTGCAAAACATTGGACAGATGTTTTAAAATATCAAGTTGACAATCGTTTGTCAACACGCTTTGTAAACTTTTTGGGATTTTGAAAGATGATACGTTTACCTTGCCGTTACTGAGATACCTGATTTAACGAAAACGGAACTCTTTAACGCCCGCGCCGGTCACTATGATGGCCGGTACGTTTTTGACCATAACTCTCCATCTGCTAGAGCTGGAGAGGTGCTCAAACCATCTACGGGTTCGGCAAGACTTCTAGATTCGACTGAAAAAAATTCAGTTTTGGGTTTGGGAGTCTCTTGGGGGACATCACAAGTATGGGTGTTTTTGCGTTTTTAGGCCAACTTTACCTGGCCCTGGGCGCCAATCCAATGAGCCAAGTTTTTGACTGAAAATTATTTTCGAATCTAGGCTATCATCCGAGTCTTTAGAGCCCTTGTATGGCTTTCTAGCATACCTGGAGCCAAAAATATGGCCGAAAAACCAAAAATTTGTCAAAATTTATAACCCCACAAACGTTAACCTGGGATTCATTACACGCATATTATATATGGCCATAACTCGCCGCCAGAATATGCTAGAGAGCTGTTCAAGCCCTCTAAAGACTCATGAAGTCTTGCAGTTTAGACTGAAAAAACATTTTAAGCTTGAGATGTCGTTTTTTTTGTTGATTTTTACATAATGAGAGGATGTTTCTGCATATTTGTTTACATTTGGATGATGTCATCATCCCCTGGGAGTCGACCAATCGAGCCGATTTCGTGGCTCAAAGTTTTAGTGGATTCCAGGCTACAATATGAGTCTTTAGAGGGTTTGATGGACTTATTAGCGTTTCTGGTTCAAAAGTTATGGCGAAATAATCAGAATTTAAAGAGGGAAATCCCACTAATCCCCCAAGGAGTTCTTGAAAAAATAGGATCTTCTGGCCGTACGTTTGGCACCAGAAACGCTAGGAAATCGATCAAGGGCTCTAAAGACTCGTATTACAGCCTAGAATGGAAATAAACTTTGAGCCGATTTAGTGGCTCATTGTTTCGGCGATGACGTCATAAAAGAAAAACCAAAAAGAGCAAAACATATCCCAACCCTGACGACATCCACCAAAAACCCCAAGCCGAAATCTTAAACGTTTTTCTTTTCAGTCTAAACTACAAGGCTTCACGAGTCTGAATAGCTCTCTGGCATAAGCTGCTGCCGAGTCATCGCTGACCAAGCTAGTGGTTAGCGGGTGACTCACGCTTTTCCTGCAATGTTTTCATTTTTGTGTAAAATGGGGTTTTTGAGCCATAACTCTGGTTCCAGATATGCTAGAAGGTCAATCAAGTGCTCTAAAGACGCGGATGATCGCCTAGTTTCCAAAACAATTTTGAGCCAAAAAATGGCTCATTGGATTGGCGCCCAGGGCCACGTAAAGTTGGTCAAAAATCCAAAAACATGCCCTCATTGTTACCTCATCAACAGAAAACGCCAAATGCAAATCAAATAATTTTTTAATATCGAAACTAGAAGACCTGCCGAATTAGTAGATGGTTTGAACAGCTCTCTAGCTCTAGCGGCTGGCGATTTATGGCCAAAAAAGTGCCAGCCACTACAGTGGCCGGCGCGGGCGTTAAAGGGAAAATCAATTTGAAAAATTTCTTTAACTTTTGACAACTTAGTTCCAAACATTTGTAACGGTTTTTGCATTTGTTCTGGTGGCAACTGCACATTTGTGAATTGTTAGGATGGATTGTGTCCGAATGGCAACTCTTTGGATTGCGGTTTTCTTGGTAGAAATGTTATTAGCGGCACTGTTCCTCGGCGAAATTTTCCGACTGTTAATATCCCGATAGCAGTTTTCCCAAATGACATTTTTCCGCGTTGTACGTTCTCGGTGATTGGAAATTCCCATGGTGGCGGTTTCCCAGGTAGCAATCTTCATTCGGTATTTTTTCTACGAGAATCCTTTGTCTTGGATACCATTTTGAACACTTTTTCTCGTACTTATCAACTTGTGGAAAATTTGCAGTAGCCGACTCGGCAATAATATTTTTGCATGTTTGAACACTTTGGGCTTGTTTTGAAATTGCAAGGAATCCTAAGGGCAAATGGAAAGCATAGAGGACTGCGCTGAAATCTTGCTTTAAATCATATGTTTGCTTTGCAATATGCTGATGTACGGTTGCTATGAAAGTAGAGTTTAAACACGATTATTTCGAAATACTTCACAATGTTCAAAAATTAAAACCGGCAAAATTTTGCTTGCTTAAATTTCTGTGTCTCCTGCACCTTATGCAGAACAATACCAGAACAGCATCAGCGTAGTTTTGTTGTTGATGGTAAAACCCTTTCTTCAGTGTTTCAGTAATCCTTTGTTGCGATTCAGTCCCATTATACTCGCTTTTGTGCCCAGTTTGGAGTATCGCCTGTGGTGTGTGACGCCCATGTCCGCACACTCGCTCCTGGAGTCATGCAGCTACTTTTCAGTAAATGCTATATAGCAGAGGTGGGACCGGATCCGGATTGCCGGAGTCGACTCCTGCAGGATTTTGCGTTTTTCTTTCGGATCCGGAGCCGGAGTCAAAAATATGTGAAAAACCGGACCCGCATCCGGAGTCACTTTTCCATTTCGGCAGTTACAGGAGTCTCTGCGGTCATTTCTTAGGTAAAAATATGGGTAAATTACGGTTGGATCGATGGTTGTAGCCTGAGTCTGAACAAGAGTCGGATTTTCAAATTTGAAGAATATAGCCGGACCAGGATTCAAAAATTTTGGAACAGGAACGAAGTCGGAGTCTGAAAAAGAGACTCCGGCCACCTCTGCTATATAGGTGGCAAGTCAATGGCAACACAGCATGTAAAATCTTCCTTTGATCCACCAGTAAATGTAGAGCACGAGGCTGCACAGGCCTCAACTACCGTTTTTCATTTATTCGGAATAACCCAACACGGAGTTGAACCCAATGGGGAATTGAACCCAGAATATCAGCTTCAATGAGGCGCGCTCAACGCTTTGTGCCACTTAGCCGGTATTTTTAGTTATTTTTCGTTGTTTGTGTCTGTTGGCCGTTACTCGTATTCGGTGAAAGCCATAGCGACAAGAATTTCGAAATAATCGCGTTTAAACTCTACTTTCCTGGCAAACGTACATCAGCACACTGCAAAGCAAACACGTGATTTCAAGCATGATTTCAGGGCGGTCCGCTACGCTTTCCATTTGCCCTCAGGAATCCTTGCAATTCCAAAACAAGCCCAAAGTGCTCAAAGAAGAACACATGTTATTTTAACTTCATGTAAACAATCCTTAAATCTTGCTCAGATTAGAATTTGACTTTTCTTCACTGACATGGGCGTTATGGAAGTTATTTCCTTCCGAGGTAACAGTCATAAGAGAGAAAATTGGTCGACCTAATCGACAGGGACTTGGATTTCTATATCGAGGGAATTTCCCTTGGAAGCACAACTACGTGATTCAGCTTTTCTCACAGTAAGGTTGTGGAACGTAGTGTTACAATGAAACGTTTCTAACCCTTTCCTGGCTGTGGAGCTGTATCTAACTATGAAGTAGCTTTGCATGATTCCTACGCAGTACTTGTATCCATATAAATTACATTTGAATACAGAATTTTATCAAAATTGTGAAAGAGCCACAAATAATCGCCCAATAAACAATGAGACTACAACAGACATTATTTGAAAACAAACGTTTCGTTTTTGCTACGTCACTAATCATCACATATCGTGTTTTTCTCGGTCTTCAATAAGTTTTGTTAGTTTTTTCACTGTTTTCTCTAACCTTTTGTCATTTTGGGCAACTTCGCTAAAGCAAGTTAGAAACTTTCAGAACAACCAATGCTTTAAATCAGGAGTCACAAACTAAAATTACTCCGAGGGCCAAATGAGGGCTTACAAAGAAACCTGAGGGCTGCATTATGACCACCCGAGAGCCGCATTATGACGCTAACGCAACAATGACGGTACCTGAACCTTACGAGAAACAGCTTTTGCATCTTATTTCCTGCGAAAGGTATCGTTAGTTGTAGGCAAATCATTTTAGACGTCTGTACGTTTGGTTAAAAGGAACGTGTTCACTTGCTAGCCGAGCACTTTTGAACACCGGCGAATGAATTAAATAGCTTAAATGTTAATTATTTGGCAATTCCAAAAATGCATTGCGGGCCGCACAAAATGCTTTCGCGGGCCACATATGTCCCGCGGGCCAAGTTTTTGAGACCACTGCTTTAAATGTTTACTAAGGTCAATTTATTAGGACGTTACTCCAAGCCAGCCAAGCTACACGTGGCTCCAGCTGGTGTACATCGATTGATTGATTGACTGATTGTTTCATATGACTCAGCTAATAAAGAGAAACATTAGCTCAAATTGTGAACCAGTGCAGAGACAAAAATTTTCAATGTGCAAAATATTATTAAAATATTTCTTGATTTTTTCAAAATGATGAGAATCTGATAAATCTTGAAAAAATCTTTTTCGCTTGGTATAAAATGTTCTGCTCTCTCAGACTGATGGAGAAATGGGACGGAAGAGATGAACGTTCACTTGTGGAGCTTGCAGATTTAAACACGACCTATGGACAAGTGGCTCGTTACGTCGTATGGGGCGACGAGAGTCCACGCAATGTCGCTGATCGGATGGCGAAAGACGACTTGAGCGATATATTAAACGAGTAACAAGATGTTTGTTTTCTCCTAATTTTCAATTTTTTTCTTCTATTCATTTATGTTGCTCAGGGATGTTGGCTTTGCTTCAGATATGTTTTTGAAAACATACTTTTATGAACTAACACTCTTCTCTAAAATATCTAATGATTCTGACAAACACATTTGCAAACAATTGTTTGTTGTTGACGATGGAATTGCCAATTACGTAAAGACTCGCAACGCAGTTACAAAAAGCGCAGAAAGTTTTTGTGGCATCTTCTTCCGTGCACCTTCAGCATATTACATTTTGCTTTGACATAACCAATCATCTGAAAGTTTGAATTTGACCGCATTTTGCTTTGCCTGAAGCTACGGCATTGGCGAATGTACATGAAACGATTGAAAGTGAATTTATAGAAGGAGATATAGCGTTAGAAACAATGAATTATTGCGCTCGCTTTCATCTGTTTTGTCATGACTGACACATTTGTTCATCCCTGCGTCACTGCTCGACTGATGTTTACTCAATGAACGCTGTAGTTTCAGCCAACAGTTTCCAACACTCTGTCTAAATCTTTTCCTTTTTGCATTCCATTTCCCTTGCTGAGCAACTGAATGAGAAGCAACCGGTGCCCTCTTATTAGTTTTTGCTAAAATTGCAGCAGGAGTATACCTGTCCTTGCAGTTTGACAGGCTGATGCTGTAACTCTAATCGGACAACTAGCTATGGCTTTATTTGCACGGGATATGTTTGAAGTGATTAGTTTCACCACAGATTCTCATACTATCTCAATATATAGGGTTATGTTCAATGCAGAACGACAGAATATAAAATGACTGTTTTTAATATATCATGGAAAAGTCTCCATACAAGCAGGAAATACGTTAGATGCAGACGAAACACCTAAATCAAAACGTTACTCTTTGTGAGGTAGATATTGACAAGCAAATATATGACCACATATGAGCGCGCAATCTACACACCTTTGCATGATGTCAGCGACATGAAACACTGCAAGCAATGGGCATAAGATAATCAAAGCATACACTTGTGTTTCATTTGTTTGAAATTAGACCTGAAATTCTGTAAAAGCGAAATAACGTCTTTGCAATTTTTTCGGCACGTCCTTTTACTGCAGTGCAGACTACCAAATTGCAGTGTAACGTGCAGTCATGTTGGCATCCCTTTTTCGAAGGTTTCAAGAACATTGTAGCAGAGAGCCTTGAAACAAATTCATTACTGTTGCAATTCATGTTTAGGAAAATTTTAACTTGAAAGCTTCGTATTTTATTCAGTATTTATAGTGTAAGTAACAATCTACCACCTACAGTTAAGTTGCTATCAAATTTTAAGACAGAACAAACGGCGTAGTATCTTTCCAGGTGTAAACTGACGTTTCTCACAAAGATTCCCATTCTCAGCAAACGTGTGTTTCTTTGTATCACAGGGCTTCGCAGGTTGCCGGCAAAGAGAAGATACCCCCGAAAACGAACGTGGTATTTTTGAAAACTCACAAAACCGCAAGCAGCGCAATGCAGGTGAGTTGGTGTCAGCTCAGGCGTAATTCTATCGATTGTAAAGCACTGTAGCCCTCGGTCAATCATGGTTCAATGCGCAAAATACTTGTTGCCAGGTCTTAAAGTTGGAGACCCTGCTTTCGATTAATGGTTCTTAATTTTTCCAACCCCAGGGGACCCTCTTGTATAGCTTGATGGTCACTAATGGCTCAGGAGAAAAATCATTTTCAAAATAAAAAAATTAAAATGAATTAAAGATTCACAATATCCCAGGAGAGATTGTCCACACTGAGCATTCTGTGCATTGAAAGTGGCAAACTTCGTAAATAAATTTTGATGAATTCCTGGATGATTTGCTATGAAGAAGTGATGGGGACCCCTTGTACCCTGGGACAGATTTGTCCCATTCCTAACATGTCGAACGAGACTCACAGGTATCACCTACTCAGTACTATCCCAGTCAAAAGTCTTTTGAACAAAGAAAGAGATAATATTCGACCGCAGACTAGCAAGCTTTAGGGCTCCTGTTGTTCGCCATTTATATTGCCCCTCCTCTGAAATCTGATGAGAAAGGCTTTGCATAAAATCACAGTAAATAATCAAGGCTAGCTTAATCCTTTTTCTCCTATCGTTGGTTCCTCAGCAACGCCCCAACGGCACATTATAACATCACCTGACACCTAGGCATTGGAGACGATGATTTAGATGGGGGCGGCGATAGCGCAGTGCTAGAGTGTTCGCTTCTCAATTGGAAGGTTGGGTGTTCGATCCACAGCCGCTCAGCGAATCGCTGTAGCGCTGCGTTGCTGAATATCTACTGTAATATGGCTGATGAGTACCTATTTGACATTTTTCTGGGCGAGGAATCACGCTTGTGGTAACTTAAGAATAAGCTCTGCATGAGGTTTTATTGTAAAATGTTGGCTGAAATTTTTTTAAACGCTCGTTGGGCGAGAGCATTCACCTCAACTGACCCGGTAAGAAGCATATTTCAGGCGTTGGCATCAGTAGCGTAGCCAGCCCAAAAATTTGTGGAGGACAAAAAAATTTGTGGAGGGTCAAAATATTTGATTTTAGGCGAATAACAGTATTTTGTTTGGGATACTGCTTCTCAAAGCACAAAATCGCTATGTATTCTAAAAATTCGGGGAGGCCATCGCCCCCTAGGTCCCCTCCTGGCTACGCCTATGGTTGGTGTGCCGCTAATTGCCGTCGCCAAAGTTATCATAAAGCATTTCTTGGCACATCTCAATGTCGATTGCAAAATGTTCAGAAATACTTCGAAACTTTATGCACCCTATAGGGCGCAGTAGGCATTAATGGGATAAAAGATGGTTATAGTAAAACACTTGAAACAAGTTGTTAAAGTAAATAATATTAAAAATTATTCAAAACTGCGAAAAAAAGATTTGCAAACGGTTCTAAGGAATAGTCTTCCAAGAGACATTTATTTTAAAGAATACGAAGTAATTCAAAAACGAAATCGAGAAGAAGCAATCAAAAATTGAACAAAATGAAGAGGGTCAAGAAACAAACAGGTCGAGGAAATCGTGAAAATTGTGGAAATTTGCTTGATGTTGACAATCCAGAAATAAACCAGCAACCACTTCAACCAACAAATTTGCAATGGCGGGTTTCGCAACACAGCATACCATGAAAGCATCAAAAAGTCCAACCTTAGACCTCAAGACGTTTTTGGTGACTGTTAAAAAGACTGCTCTTGAAAAATTTAAACCACAAATGTCAGAATAGTTCTGAAAACAAGAATGGAAAAATCAATCCAGCAACTGCAGAAAGCACTGTTGAAATGCGACTATTTCAGTCAAAAACAGAAATTGTTCCAAACAGATGAATTATTGAATGTTTTTTCTGAACAAGTTCTTGAAAACTTGGCAATTTTTCAAATGAATGGAAGTGGTGGGACTTTTCATTCACTTGTAGGTCTTGAAATTCACACAGCGAGATATAAACCTTTGAAAGGAGGTTCTTATGTTCCACTTCCAAAGTTTCTCACAGCAAAAAGCTTTGATAAACATGAAAAATTGGGAAAAACAAAACAACACTCAATGCTTTAAATGGTGTGTTGCAAGAGAGCCGAACCAAGTTACAAGCAATCCTGAAAGAATCACAAAAATTTCGAGAGAACAAGCAGAATCGCTTAACTTTGATGGAGTCAAATTTCCTACAGAATTGAAAAACATAGACAAATTTGAGAAAAATAACCATGAGATTGAAGTGAATGTTCTTGGTTATAAAAACAAAGAATTTTATCCTTTAAGAATTTCCGAGTTAAACAGAAAAACATATGTAAATCTTTTACTTCTCGACGACAAGCATTATGTTTTAATCATACATTTGTCAAGGCATTTGTCAAGTGAAGTTTCAAAAAATACAAAAAGAAAATTCGATTCCTGAACCATTTTTGTTCAGAAGAAAGATTATCAAAACATCTTCAATATTGTCAAAGTCATGATTCGGTGAAAATCAAGATGTCCGAAAAAGGGTCGGTTCCAATCGCTGTTTTCGCTGATTTTTAATGCTTTGCTAAAACGATTAACACTTGTCAACCAAATCCAGAAAAAAGTTACATAAAACAATGTGAACTAAGTGGGTTTTGTTACTATATTGTTTGCAACGGAAAGAAACTTAAACCTGTTTTGTACACTAAACAAACAGAAGATGAAAACATTGCACAGATTTTTGTGGACAAGCTTCAGAACGATATTGAGCAAGTTTGGACGTCTAATGTGAAACCATTGGTTATGACAGAGAAAGACAAACTTGACTTCAAACAAGCAACAAAATGCTGAATTTGTGAAAACGATTTTAATGTGAATGGTGTCGAAGGTGATAAAAATGTAAGAGACCATTGTCATTACTCTGGAAAGTTTAGGGGTGCTGCTCACAACAAATGTACTAGTTTGTTTCGAAAACCAAAGTTTGTGCCTGTGCTATTTCATAACCTGAGAGGTTATGATGCACATTTGTTTATCAAATACCTGCATGTGAATGGTGGTGATAATAGGAATGGTCAGATTGACTGTATACCAAATGCAGACGAGAAATACATCAATTTTTCGAAAAGTATTTATGATGATGAAAAGAAATTCATATATAAAATTCGGTTTATTGACAGTTTTAAGTTTATGTCAACAAGTCTTGACAAACTAATTAGAATCAGAATGAGAATGAGTTCAAATACACAAGACAAGCATTTGGTGATGAACAATGTGAACGTTTAACAAGAAAAGGTGTTTATCCCTATAACTATGTTGATTGTCTTGATAAACTTCATAAAAAACAACTTCTACCAAAAGAAGCATTTTATTCAAAGTTAGTTCATGGTGACATCACAGATGAAGACTATGAACATGCTCAAAAAGTTTGGAATATTTTGATATGAAAACTATGAGAGATTATCATAACCTTTACTTAAAAACAGATCTTCTTTTGCTTGCTGATGTGTTTGAAAATTTTAGAGAGATACGTTTGAAAATTTACGAGTTTGACCCTTGTTGGTATTACACAGCTCCTGGATTCGCTTGGTACGCTTGTTTGAAAAAAACTGGTGTTTAACTCGAGTTGTTAAATGACCCAGATATGTTGCTGATGATTGAAAAAGGCATTCGCGGTGGTGTCTCAATGATACCAACACGATATTCCAAGGCAAACAACAAATACACAAAATACAATCCAGGAAAGGAATTAGAGTTTATTCAATATCTGGATGCCAACGACCGTTATGGTTGAGCAGTGAGTCAACCTTTACCCGTTCGTGATTTTAAGGGGATGATTAAAAATGAACTTCAAAATTGGAGACAATTTTCTGACCACAAATGTTGTATTATTGAGGTTGACCTTGAACATCCAAAGAACTTCACTAGCTTCACAATGTGTATCCTTTAGCTCCTGAAAGACTTGAGGTTAACAAAGTTGAAAAGTTGATTCCAAATTTACGTGACAAAACAAAATACGTGATCCATTATAAGAATTTGAAGTTGTATTTGTCTTTGGGTATGAAATTGAAAAAAATTAACCGTGGAATTTCGTTTCATGAAGAGGCTTGGTTAAAACCATGCATTGACCTGCATACTCAACTTCGAACAAACGCTTCTAATAATTTTGAAAAAGTTTTTTTCAAGTTTATGATTAATTCTGTATTCGGTAAGACAATGGAAAACATCAGGAAACGTGTTAACGTCAGACTTATTACAAATGTAAAGTCTGCGAAAAAGTTGGTTGCAAAATCAAATTTCGAGCTTTTGACTATATTTGATGAAAATGTTGTTGCTGTTCACATGAAAAAAACAGAACTTGTTTTCACCAAACCTGATTATCTTGGAATGAGTATTCTTGATATTTCAAAGACGTTGATGTATGACTTTCATTGCAATTATCTGAAAAATAAATATTCTGAAAACTGTAAACTCTTGAGGACTGATACTGATAGTTTGATGTATGAGATTAAAACAAGATTTTTACAGAGACATAAAAGATGATATTTCAGAAAAATTTGATACATTGAACTTTCAGGAAACCTATCCGTCTGCTATACCCAGATTGAATAAAAAAATTCCTGGAATGCTCAAAGATTAATGTGGTGGACAAATCATTAAAACGTTTTGTGGCCTGAAAGCAAAATTGTATGCTTATGAAATGGATAACGAGAATGATGAAGAAGGAAAAACAGAAGATATGCAAAGGGGTCCAAAAGAATGTTGATGACAAAAGTATTGGCATTGATGATTGTGAAGATTGCTTGTTCTTGAAAAAAGAACAGATGCATAAAATGAATGTGATTCGCAGTCAAGGGCATGAACTTTTTACAGAAGAAATTAACAAAGTTGCTTGATCCGCGATCGCCAAAATTTTGGCGCAGGGTTTGCAACGCTATAACTTGCCAGCCGATTGAGCTAGAAAGCTGTTCAAACCATCTACGGATTCAGCAATCTGCTAGTTGAAATTGAAAAAACAATTTTTTCGTTTTGGGTTTGTGGTTCTCTGGGTGAGGACGTCACAAGTGGAGGTGTCATTTTCGTTTTATTGGTCTAGTTTAGGCCTAGTTTACGCTGCCCTGGACGCCAATCCAATGAGCCAATTGTTTTGCTCAAGTTTTTTTTTAAACTAGGCTATTATCCATCCGAGTCTTTAGAGCCCTTGATTGGCTTTCTAGCATATCTGGATCCAAAACTATGCCACAAAAAACAAATTGTGGTCAAAAATTTTACCCCTGCAAAAGGAAACCAGGGGTTGAATAACAGTCAGTTTTGATATGGCCATAACTCGCAGCCAGAATAGGCTAGAGAGCTGTTCACGCCCTCAAAAGACTCATGAAGACTTGTAGTTTAGACTGCAAAAAAAATGTTTAGCTTGACATCTCCGGTTTTTTGTTGATGTTTACACAATGAGAGGATGTTTATGCATATTTTGTTTACATTTAGATGATCACGTCATGTCTTGTGAGTCGAACAATCCATCAGATTTTGTGGCTCAAATTTTTTTGGATTCTAGGCTACAATACGAGTCTTTAGAGAGTTTGATGGACTTTCTAGCATTTCTGGTTCAAAAGTTATGGCAAAACAAGCAAAAAATAATTAGGGGAATCCTTACAAGATTAGGGGTCTTTCGGCCATAACTTGGGGATCAGAAACGTCAGGAAGTCGATCTAGGCCTCTAAAGATTCATATTCCAGCCTAGAAACCAACCAAACTTTGAGCCACAATTCTGGCCCTTTGTCCGGGTGATGACGTCATAATAGAATAACCAAAAAATAGCAAAACCTACCCTTTTTCTAACGACACCCACCAAAAATCCCAAACCCAAACTTCAAAAGTTTTTTTTTAGTGCAAACGACAAGGCTTCACGAATCTTTCTCGAGGGTCGCGAATAGCTCTCGTTTGACAGCTCGAGGCAATTTTTCTCTAGCAAAAATGCAGTCAGTGGGAGACTCGTGCTTTTTCAGCAGTTTTTGGAATTTGAGTACAACGGGATTTTGGGGCCATAACTTTGGTTCTAGACATCCTAGAAGGTCAATCAAAGGCTCTATAGACGCGGATGATCGTGTAGTTTCCGAAACTATTTTGAGCCATACAAATGGCACATTGGATTAGCGCCCAGGACCAGTTAAAAGTGGGTCAAAAATTCAAAAACCTGCCTTCTCTGTGACGTCACCAAGAGAAAAAACCCCACCCAAATCAAACAACTTTTTTTAAAATCGAAACTAGCAGACTTGCTGAATCCGCGGATGGTTTTAACAGCTCTGTAGCTATAGTAGCTGGCGAGTTATAGCTTTTACAACATTTGAAATCCGCGCCAAAATTTTGGCGGACGCGGGACTTCAGGGGTTAAGCACTTGCGACGATAAGTGAATTATACTTGAAAATGGAACAAATACTCTTTCGTATGGGTTTCAGCAATCATAAAAAGATATCATATAATCACATCATAAAACAAAGATGTTTTGCTCAATGCCTGACAATTTAGACATAGAAACAACATTCTTATCCGTGGAAGAAAAAAACTGAGATATTCACTCACAAACTTTTGTCCAAGTTTGAGAAAGACCAAAACAAACAAAGAGATTGATGCAGCTTTTTCTGTTTGACAGAGTGTGTGTGGCATGTCATTTCAAAAGAGTGTGTGTGGCCTGTCATTTCTCCGTCTGAAGACTGTGAACTAAAAATTTCATTTTTAACCGACCATGATAACCCCAGCAACAAAATTAATTGTGCTTGTAAGTTGAACGGAAAACGTGGTGGGATGCTTGCCCATGCATGTTAACCTGGTGTGGGACAAATCTGGAGACATTCACTTTGATAATGAATATTTTACAAATCTAAAAACGAAACCTGGTGATGGAAAATATAATATATTTTCTGTAGCATTACACGAATTAGGTCATAATTTTGGAATTTTCCACTCCAATGAAAAAGATTCTGTGATGACACCATTTTATAAACATGGGTTTTCAATTGAAAACAAATACGAGATACCTGGTGAAAGTGACAAAGTTCTGATTCAACAAATGTATGGGAAAACAAAGAGAATGGAAGCGAGAGCGGTGTTTAACTCTAAAAAAGAAAAAGTCATGGAGAGGCGTCCCCCAGAACCTGGAAAAGTCAAGATTGTTTTTACTCTGAAGTCCAAACATTTTGCTGGAGGTTCTGAGGACTTCTGATGACTCAAGAGGATTTTCAAAAAGTATTGGCGATACTTTCAATGTGAATATGTCTCATTTCATTGAAAAAGGGTTTGGAACAAGCGAGTGAGCCAGGCGAACAGGCATAGCGGGGACAAAAAAGTTTAAAAGTTTCAACATTCACTAACTATTATGAAAAGGAAACAATTGCTTCTCTGAGAATGTGAATGAAAGATAAATGAGAGGTGTCGTAGTAAGTGAGAAATGTATCGTTCTGAGGCTAAATCTATTTTATTTTTCGTGATAGACAGACGACCAATTGAGGCGATGATTTTGGAAATAATTTTAAATGTGTACTTGATGGATACAAATAATGTTTAAAGATAAAAATAAGTTGTGGGTTAGTTTGCTTTTGTGTGGGCTGGTGAGCTTGCTTGTGTGTGGGTTCTTTTCAAAATTAAATTTCAATTCTTTTCGAAAGTTTGCTGAATTTGTCATCTGGAAATTTTCAAAAACAGAATAAAGATTTGGCCGCAAAAGATACATTTCTCACCTACTAGACACTTTATATATAAAACGACTTGAATGTGACTTGATTTGTGATACTGTTAGAAATTGTCTTATGTTGTGCTTTGTGTTGTTTATTAATGTAATGTATTTGTGAATGTTATATATTTGAACAATTTACAATCGTTATATATTTGAAGAATTTACAATATTACTCTCAAGAAATTCTCAGTGGAACTTACTTGAATTATTCAGAACGCTATTTTAAAAACGAAGTGACTATTTCACCGAAAAACGGTTCCGCAAGTGTGATTTTCACGCTACGGGAGCATGAAAACGGTTTCCGAAGTGTGAAAATGGAACTTCGGTGACCGGACGACGGTCACCGAAGTGTGAGATGGCAACTACGGTAGCCGCACTGTCGGTTACCGAAGTTGCATTCTCACACTTCGCAAACCGGAAATACCTTGAATTTGGCAGTCTAGGTGTGAAAAGTATGTCGTTCGGGTTTTGCCACAGTTGCACACATTGGTATTGGGCAGCAGGGAATGTAGCATAACCGTAGTGACAAGATGAAGGGAGGAGGATAGGCTAGAGAGTGCGGGTAAAGGACTGCACTATAGTCCGGGAGAATTGTTCATACAGCACGGTAACAGGATTGAGTATATCCTGCAGGATGTTTGCGTTTGTGTTCACTAGCTAGCGAACCACTGCAGGTCGCATTTGTGCCGGTAACGTGTGCTTAGAGGAAGGAGTATATAATAGGCTAATAAGCTAATTTTATATGGGTGAGAAAAACGTGCAACATTTGACAGAAAAAAATTGTATTGTAAAGAATGTAATGAACAGTGTTGCCAACATGGACAGCAGGGAATGTAGCTCAACAGGAGTGAGGAGAATAAGCAGGAGAGGTGCTAATATCCACAAGCCAGGTGTATAAGGCATTACACAGCAGCAAGGTTGATTGATTTAAATCAAGCAATGAAAATCATGATTTAAATCAAGTAATAAAAATAAAAAAATCATGTCGTTTTAGAGCTTTGCGGGATGTCAATGACACATTTCATTAGCATTCTACAGTAATAAGTTGTCACATAGGCTATACAGTATCAGTAGAGAAGGCAAAGAGTTCTTATAATGACACAAGTTAAAACCCACTTGAAGTTTTATCAATCATAGCAACTGTGAGGTCACAGATTCTATGTGATTTAACTGCAAAAATGATACGTGGACTGAAATCGAAACCGTCGCCAGACAGTCTTCAACAGGGGAGCTTTACATTTGTGCAGGGGGTTTTACGTTGTAAAAATTGACAAAACTGCACTGATTTATAGTGTTTCATATTTCAATTTGGGGGGTTGGAGCATTGTTTGGAGGGGCTTAACCCATCAAAGCCCCCTGTGGTGACGGGGCTGACTGAAATCACTAAACCTTGCAGAATCAGAAGTCATACGTTTAGAATTCTGCAAGTTTGAAAGTGTAGACCGGCATGAAGTGAAAGTTGCATTTACGTTCCACCAAATATGAAGGCTATTGACTGTAAATATAATTATAGAACGTATTTTTGATTCATGAAACAGGTATATTAATGATAGATTTTTACCATTTTATGCATGTATGCCATGATTGTCAATGAAATTATTAAACTGGCAGTTTCAGTATTGGCATTTCAATAAATATTTGCATTAAGGGCTATTGCAAAAAAGTTTGAATTAAGTTCAGCTATTTTTAGTCAGGGTTGTTTGATTTATATTGTTTCATCTGAATCAGTGATAAATCGAAAAAATCAAGCAAAAAATCACATGCAGTTTTGAAGTTTTCTGTGATTTGTATGGCGCATTTAATTGGTATCCTAATCGGTTTCACTTATCATTAAAGAAGGCAGAGATTTCTTATGACAACACAAGTTGTGAAAGCAATTAATGTTTTATCAATCACAGCAACTGTGAAGTCACAGATTCTATGTCAACTAACTATAAAAATGACATGTGGACTAATATCACGAAAATTTGCAGACTTAGAAGACAGAATGTCGCAAGTTTAACAGTGTAGGCTGGCATAAAGCAAGCCTGTAGCCAGGTTTTGAGGTTTAAAGGGCAAAATAAACTGTTAGGGGGGCGAGATTTTTGTTTTTATTACAGTATATGTTCTAAACAAACTTTTCTGGGTACAAAAAATTTTAGGTAAACTGTACCTGAATGCCCCCATAGCTACGAGCTTGGCATAAAGTAATAGTTACATCTAAATTCCAACAAATATGTCAACTGTTCACTGTAGAAATAGTAGTTTTAGAACATATTTTTGATTCAGATTCATAATAACACGTATTATAGCTTTTTACCATTTTATGCATGAAGTTATACTTTTGCAGAAGCTGAACTAGTGAAAGCTGCATTACAATAATCAGTTTCAGCAAAAGACTTCGCACCAAAAGGACTGGCAAGCTTATATTTTTGTACAAGCTTCTTAACATGCCAGAAGAGTTAATGAAGTTGATGAACTGATGGTTTGAGTCATTACAATAAATGTTTCGTTTTGTTCACCGGTACTGGTGTGATGAACTCATTTACTTTAAGCATGATGCATAAGTGCAGAGTAAGTTTGGATGAAAGTTCAGCTGAATTCTAGTTTCTGTACTAGAAGAAACAAAGCACAGGAAAGTTGCATTAAAACAAACTCTATAAAATCAAAAATTACGACTTGTTAGGTGTCCACCCTCCGCACATTAAATTTTAAAAAATCATAAAAATCAGATAAATCTGATTCAAATAAAAAAAATCTGACTTACATAAAAGAAATACGATTTTTTTTATTTTTATAAAAAAAATGACTTTTATTCAACCCTGCACAGCAGTTCAAAAAATTTTGAAGACCCCTGTATCAGTAATGGCAATTGGAAAGCATATACCTTGTACCTGGATAAAAGTCTCGATTATTGTTGACACATTTCTGCCTCTGAGTATGCAGTGGTTTACGACAAATTACTCAAGAGTGTTATACAAAAGTTCAAATAACTTTGCAGACACCTGCAAAAGTTAAAAAAACAATATTTCTTTGTGTCGTGTTCTCACTGAACAGCGTTTAACGTTTTATTGACGAACCTGAATACCGCATCTACCAGGGTAAAGCTAGCCGACACTCCGCTCAGCCGACATTTTGAAATATCGCCCAAAGTACAAAAACTCGCCAATCAAGTTTGGGGCAAAACAAAGTCCAGGAGACAAAAGCAGGCAACAAAACAGCATATAAAAAGCAATAACTATGTCCTTAAATCATTTTCAAGTAAAAACGTTGAAGAAACAATTTGAAACAACGTTAGAAACATTTTTGACTTTACCCAGAAAAATATTCCATCCGGCTCCGGCCGGAAAGATTTTTCAACTCAGACTAGTTGATGTTATTTATACCAATGCAATGAAACCAATTTCAAAGCTGACAACTAGGGCTGAGCTATTATTGTTGATTTCCATCTGTGCTAAGTCACGCATGTTATTTAACTCTTAGCGCATGTGATTAACCTTATTAGTCTTTTGTTTATTAATTATAAAGATGCTTTACACCGCATTGCCTGACATATAACTTCATATTGGTTTGTCTATGGGTGGTATAATACCCATGATTTCCAATGTCAAAGTACTTCTAAATTCTCAGGTCAGGCCATCGTGCAATCTGATTGACCGTTGGCTTACCCGTAGTCAGGTTGCGAATTGTGGTATAACCGGATTGCCACAGAAAGCCAGGACTACGCCTTTTTAAAATACACAGTGTTTTCTTGTTTACAGAACATTTTGTTTAGATACGGCATCAAGAATGGCCTGCATTTTGCCATGCCCGAATGGAGAAGTGGCTTAAACAGCTTTCGATACCCTTCGAAATTTTCTAAAAGATATGTTCATAAAGGTAGGATTTTCACATTATTTTTTTCCACAAAAACAAAACGGCAATTGTTTGTGTTAAACACTTTTGCAGACAAGAAGTGTTTGTTCTACAAACTACTTTATTTCAAGGCAATCAAGTCAGGTGACTTTTATCGCCTGAAGAGTTTTGAAAACTCCCACATCATCGAAAATGCTTGGAGTAAGCAGGCCCATTTACGACGGTTTAATCAGCATTTCGTCCAAGAACGGGCACAACTGAAAAACATCTCCAAAATGAGTCTTGCACTTTGTGTTTGTACAGTAGTTTGTTGAGCCGAGCAGCATTGTGACGTTGTGCTTCATCTTTTTTCATATAACTAGTCTTTTTCCGGCTTCCTTATAAAAGTATGCATTTCACCAAATATGCAAAGCATTCTGGATATCCACTTTTTTATTCAATCTATTCAAATTGTGTTTTCAAAGCAAAATTTTTCACGTCGTATCGTCCTGGTTTCTCATAAATACTATTCGCTTCAAATGAAAAAGGAACCATTCAAAATTGTAAATATTCATTTTATTTATCACTGAATTAGATTTGAAAGGACAGGACTGTTTTTCTTTTCTTTAATTATGACAATACATGTACTTGTAAAATATCGGTAATTGTCAATCAAAATTAGTAACATTAAGAAGCGCAGAAAATGCGGTACGCTGATGTTTTATCCAAATATGAAATTTTCTTAAAATTCATACTTTTAACTGAAAAAGTGACTTTCAAAATGTTTGGGTTATTTTCATGATTCTTAAGGCAATACTATCTAATTTGCAACCTTCTTTTTATTAAGATCTCCTTTTCGACACCTATACCTTGTGACAATCAAACTCAGATCAAATTGCTTGACTCTGTTGTTCTAATCATTTCTTAACACTGGTGATGATTCTCACTCTTAAAATGTATGAATGCTGATTTCAAAACGCTTTTTTCTCTATAGTATAGTTTTCTGTGTCCTTCGTGTTTGTAAAGATTTGCATTTTGCGTGGAAGATACAGTTCTACCAGTATCCAAATTGCGACCATTGTCCAAAACGTTAATCCGTCTAATTCGTCTTGCTTAGGTTTGTCAGGTTTTGTTTGCAATAGCTCAGGCCCGCTACCAGGAATGCAACCAGGCAATTGCCCCCGCAGAAATTTTCAAAAACATTTTGAAAGCGCCAAAAAAGTGTTTTATTTAAAAGAAGTTTGCGATCGTTCCCCCCCGAAAACATCAGTAAACGTACAAGCACACATTTGGTAGAGTAACGTGTGTTGCGTTTATAGAACAAGTTATCATGCAAGTAACTAGTTCAAATAGTGTTTTGTTTTTTTGTTATTAATTCGCAGAATTCCTATTCATTTGCAGATAATCGCGACTTCAACATTATCTGTAATCACATGCGATTCGAGTACAAAGAACTGAAATCCTTAATGCCTGCTGATTCTGTTTACATCGCAATAGTTCGCGAACCTCTGGAACTATTCATATCGACATTCGTTTACATGTATAATGTCGTTCCTGCTTTTCACGCTTTCCCGCAGCATGGCAAAGACTCGGTTGAACTGTGGTTGGATCAAGCAGAAAAATATGTCAAAGGGAAACAAAGGGGTAGTTTTTCGTTTTTTGCAAAAAGTGGTACATTTTATGATTTCGGATTCGACAACTGGAATGAAAGCGAAAGCTACATTTCTAACGCAATTTCGCAGATCCATTTTATGTTCGATTTGGTGTTAGTTTCTGATCACATGGATGAATCACTCGTTTTATTAAGCGATGTTATGAACTGGTCCCTTAATGATGTAGCATGCATGCAGATTAATAGGCGGATTCACAAGAGCAGTTTAAGCTCTACCGACAAAGCCCGTGTTCGTGAAAAAGTTCGGAGATGGAACAAAGCCGACGCAGCCTTGTTTGATTACTTCAACGCCACCTTATGGAAAAAAATTGAAAGTTATGGAAGTCGCAGGATGGCGCAGGATGTAGTTAAACTCAAACGAATCAACGAAAATTTGCTTGATATGTGTATAGACAACAAGAATGGCGTAGATGTGTCGAAGTTAAAAAACCCAAAGATGAGAAACCTCGCCTATAAACCTTCAGGAGTATCAGTTACGGGATTTAACATCAAAGCAAACGCGAACAATCACACATACTGTGAGCAGCTAATCTTTCCAGAAAACGTGTTCATGGCAAAAATATTTGATTTACAGTATCCAAAGCCGTAGGAAAACCCATTCTTGTGCAGACTGTAAAAGCTATGAAATGTGTGATCTGCTATATTTTATGTAACTATTTGTTTCCTCTGTTCATATCAGCCGCTTTAGGTTATTTGCTTCCACAGTCCGTTTGCATGAAACAATAAAGTGGCGAAGCCCAACATTTCATCTTGTGTGATATTAATTTGAAGTTTCCCGAGAGACCCTACCATGCCTGTTTCGAGACACATTAGCTTTGGTAAAAAGTTAAAAACCTTGGTAGGCTATCCTATTTATAATGCTTATTTTTTGTATACTGTTTCATGTCGAGTTTTCCATTGAAAGAGATCATAAGCTCATTAACAGAATGTTTTTCATCAGGTTTGACCTTCAAACAGTTGGCACGTACATTCTCAAGTACGACATGCACCAAAGAACAAAGGATCCTAGCCTGGCTCATCTTTCTGCTTGACCTTAGCGTTATTGTTCAAGTGGAAATAGTTCTGAGCTGGTCAAATATTTTTCTTCCCATTATCTATTTATTTATTCATGCATTTGCATCTGACTCAATGGTCCATGTCGCAGGAGTAATCGTATAACCCAACAACACAAAAAGTGTTACTTATGACGCATTATAGAGTAGGTGTTAGTTGATAAACACAGCCAACAATGAAAGAGGAGCAAAACACTGAAGCAGCGCCACAATTATATATATGACGTAAATGGCTAATAAAAAAATCTGTTGGATGGGGGGTGCTCATTTCTCAGTGTTCCTCAAAAGCATGTGAATCATTTTGATCCATGTTTCAAGTATTTTTGCAAGACATTTATCTTGAGGCTGCCAACCGTTTGTCTTCACTGAATCTGAAGCAAGATTTGGCGGTTGGTGTTTTATTAGTTATATATATATTTACCTGGTACCAGTGCCTGATTAACAAATGTAGCAAATGCTACGAACCCCGCGCTTTTGCCCCCCCCCCCTGGTCCTTTGTGCAAATTTGTTTTTTGTTACACGCAATATTAGAATTTAGGTGTCGGAGGCAAACTATTAGAAAGGGGGCCCATGTTTTACACACGTTATACAGAAATTTTATTCGCCGGCTGCAAATTAAATTTTTCATTTTGTCTGGAAATTATTTTCTGCGTGAAAGTGCATTTGACATTGCAAATTGTTTGAAGTCATTTGAATTTTACATTGTTCCTCGTCTACACATTAAATTTGTTGAGGGACCCCTTTTGGCACTTCTGCGCATAATGTTTGGTTTATTTTGACAAACATGATTTGTTTCACAATTTATTAAATGTGGATAGTGGTCAACAAACTTTTCAACAAAACAATGCAAAAAGTAAGTGCGAAACTCTCAAAACGAGGCCCAAGACGACCGCCTAGTTTGCCTATCCTAATATCCACAGTGGATTATATGTATAGAAATTTTTCAGTCCAAGAAGTCACTATTTCGTGAACGTTTCCATAAGCAATTAGGCAAAAGTTTTCAATTGAATGCTTTCACATACTACTGTCATTTTGAAATTAAATAATTTTACAGTTATTTGCCACATTGTGGGATCACTCAAGCAATGAGCCGAAATCGCAGCAATTTCCAGATATTGCTTGATTGTATTGTTATGAATGTTATTGAAAAAATATTATTACATGTTCACATCACACTGACCTGTCTGTAAGTTGCGTTACCTTTTTGGTACTTTCAAACTGGTTGGCCAGTGGCGCCCAACCTGGGATTTTGTCCCCAGATCTGGGTTTTCAACGCTTTTCTGTGTTTCCTCTGGGTTTGTCTTCTGAAGATCTGGAGGTTTGAGGATTTATCTGGGTAGCAGTGAATTTTAATATAGGGTATGATTTATTATGCTTTTTATTTCTAAGGCAGTTGTAGTGGCGTAAGTGTAAGCATCAACAGGGTTGGCAATTAAACGGGTAGGGTACGAGTACGCGACCGTCGCGAATGCATCTCAGGGGCTTAAATAACCTGTGTTCAAGTGCGGTTTACAATCAAGGGCAGCTTACATCAATTTTTAACACCATTTCGTGCGGCTTACAATGAAAGGCGGCTAAAAATTGAGTTAATACGGCAGGCCATAATCGACTCACGGAAAAAACAAACGAGAATGTTGCGAATCAGCGAAAACGAGTTTTACCAACGATGACGTCATGAAATACGTCATAGGGGCCCTCCAGTGAAAATTGCCCCTGGCCACCCTCCCCTTTCATCCGGCTCTGGGCAATACCGTGCTTCCTGCTGTCAGTTGTTCACTAGGATGTCTGGATGTCTGTCTGAGCTATCAAATGATAAGAATCAACCAAGCACAACAAGTTATGCGTTGTCTTGTCACGTCATGATTGTTTTAACGTACCGACCAATATTGACTTTTTGCATTCATTCCGACGCGAACGCGTGCTTGTGTGTAGAACTCTAGGTCTAGTTCAGGGGCTAGGCTAATTGCTTTGAAAGCACACTGAGTAGTCTTAGACTAGGGTTACCATATCTGATGAGGCGCAATTCCTGACAGATTTATGTTAGTCACTGTAACCAATTTTTGCGACGAAAACACTTTTATTTTGGTACAAATTCCGGATGCATCCAAAGCACATTGCCACCGTCGCTTTCCCGTGAGAATAGG
>Ga0210059_1001296_pt1 | contig 37140 bp, 23 predicted proteins | sample Ectturendosymbi2_FD_188042 | JGI IMG/M metagenome (GOLD analysis project Ga0210059, IMG submission 188042) | Ecteinascidia turbinata endosymbiont from Florida, USA - Sample 2 (SPAdes) (version 2) | ecosystem: Host-associated > Tunicates > Ascidians > Unclassified | place: Key West, Florida... | reverse complement strand
CAGTAAAGAGAAAAGAAAACGCAAGTACACGAAAGAAGACCAGGATGTATACATGGCGGTAGTATAGAGTATACGCTTGATGGCGCTAATGCAGTTACTGTACTTTGATGAAATACAAGCTTTTTCAGACACTTTTCAAAGCACGCGCATGAAAGACGCCATCATGATTATTATAATGAAGAACTGCAATGATTTCCAAGTACCTCGATGTATAGAATGCATGGGGGAGTTGGAGGCTGCGAAGGACCTAGGGTCATCTAGGCTGCAGACCTCCCATACAGTGTAGAATAGTTTGAATTTTTTTAAAATTATATGGTGATCACCAGCGTGTTTCCGGGTACGACAACCCGGCATACGTAAGAAACCCCCGCCGAGAACATGAACTTGTCACAATATTGTAAGTTGTAGTTGTTCCTTGAATAAAATCAAATTCAGTAAAATGCCTGGAAACTCACCGTAAAAATGCTAGTTCCATCACCAGCCATTTACCTTGTCAGACGTTCGTAGTGATTGAACAGGTAACTTTCAACACTTGAGTCAATACGCAGCAGAGATGGTCAAAAAGTAGGATTTCGAGCTCCGCAAAGTTGAAACGGAGGCGGAATCCTAAAAACCTTTTCCGCGGAAGCGGAGTTGAATAGGAGTTTGATTTTTCAATCAACATGCGCATCTGTTTCCACAGTATTCAGAATTTTATGGAGCCCAGGCTGGGGAAACTTGGAAATTTTCGAATTTGGCGAAGGCTGACCAATTGCTTCCGGAATTGGAGCGGATGTGGAGTCACAAAAATGACACTTAGGCCACCTCTGCTCTAGTGTGCACTGTGCAGGGCTAGGCGTGAAAGCGCTACACCACTCTTATCACAGCGCATTGGAATGTTCAGAGGCCTACGCAGAGGGGCGCTGAAGGGGCTAGAGCCCCCCCCTTAACGGAAATCGCCTAAACACAAATTTGTTGCTGACATTTGTTAAAATACAAAACAATTCCGCACATGCATACATAGCTATATAAAGATTTCGATTATAAGTAGTGGTGTAGTGATCTGTTACCTTGTTACGTTACGAGTGTTACACTTCAATTGCAATAAGCAAATCGTGCTAAGACTATGCGAAACCCTCGCTGAATGTCGCTTTTCGATGAAGACGTTGCGATTCATGAGTCATATACTACGTTTACATGGTCAGTTTTGCGTTGGCTCGTTGCCATATATGGATAACGAGTTGTCTGGTTCTGAACGTGATTTGCTGAGTCAGCGCCCTGAACGAGCCGATGCGTTGGCCACCTGGACAGGAAGACGTCTCGTTATGAACAGTACGTGGTCTCGTTCGCGCGGTACTAGCCTAGCACCTAGCACGACTAGCATCCAGTGCCTGTCTCTAGGTAAGATATGACTGCACCGTTATTCTAACTGTGTGTTGAGTTCAGTTTTAGAAATGTAATACCAACATAATTACCATGCAGTCGACAAGGCACGTCGGCGAGAATGTTAGTTTTGCTATAGATAGCAGTTAGGCTTTGGGTTGGCAGTGTTAGGATTTCTTATTTTGAAGGCAAGAATCTTAACCAAATTTTCAGAGATCAGCCCTGTTAAAAACTGTTTGCTTCTGCATTTTACATGTCATTAAAGAAGATTGAGTGCAATAATTCTTTGCCATCAGTGATGATAGAAGTACAGTAGAAGATACTAGCCTGCAGTAACTAAAATAGACTACACTTTTTGAAATGTAGGCTATCTGCTAATTTTAAATATCCCTTTAATGTCTAGAAATGAAACATTACTGAGAAGATGCTTATTCATCATAAAGGCTGAAGTTGTGCACAACGTATGACAAAAGGCTCTGTTTAAATACAAATATATATTTTAAATAGGCTACTGATCAGCCTGGAGTGGCTTGGCAGTGTTAGGAATAGTTGTTTTGAAAGTAAGAACCCTTGTGTGTTGCACTAATCTTCATAAATCAGGCTTGCAAAATAGGGCAACTTTCTGGCATCAGTGGTGATAGTAGTAAAAGATAAATAATTATTTCACTAGCTCCTTGAAAAAATGACATAGGATATATTTAATATGAATAATACTGAATATTTTGTATTCATCATGTGACATTAGGCAATATGTTTGAGTATCAGTGTAAATTAAAGATATTTTGACTGATGTGTCACTAATCTTCATAAATCAGGCTTGCAAAATGGGCAACTTTCTGGCATCAGTGGTGATAGTAGTAAAAGATAAATAATTATTTCACTAGCTCCTTGAAAAAATGACATAGGATATATTTAATATGACAAATACTGAATATTTTGTATTCATCATGTGACATTAGGCAATATGTTTGATTATCAGTGTAAATTAAAGATATTTTGACTGATGTGTCACCAAAAGTTCCACCTAGGCATTTGCAGACACATGCAACAAAGCACTTATCTCCAAACTGTTTTTCAGCATTGTGCTTATGAAACCTGTGTTAAAATTTGTTTGCCTGTAACTTTGCACATGCGACAAAGATCAACTCATGCTGCAAACGTCAGTGCAAGTCTGCAACGGGTGGATTTTACAGTGTGCAGCATGATCCATAATTGACAGCACCAAGTTCATGAGAGGCATGGACAGCAATTGTCGAATTCGTGAAATCTGTACATCAGCATACATGCTTTCCAACTCCATACAACCCTTTGTTCACCAGCCTGCGAATGACTTTCAAACATGTTAACCGAACCGCACTATGACGTCAGAACGGGCTGTCTCGTTTATGCGGACCGTCGCTTGACATGTAAACGTAGTAATAATGGCATTGAGAGAAACCACTTCATACATGCTATGACGTAGAAACTCTGCACGTGTTGCACAATGCGTTACGATTGGAGTTGTTCCTCCTGTAGATCCAATTTCGGGTACCGTGATATAGTCAGAAGAGTGCTAGGAAAAATGGATGAGTTTGTGCTTGTACAACGCAAGCGGATAAGGTGTTCCACTGTTCGTCAAGAGAAAGAGACTTTTGCAAAAGAGGTAGCAATGACACTAGCTCGTGCTCAGAGTCTTCCAGTCAAGTATTCAGTAGTGAAAATTATATTGGTAAATTCGTTGGAATTCCCCTGACTGATGATGATCGACGAAAGGTATTGTTTAATTGCTGGTCCCCTCTTTCAGGTTTCTCGTTTCCATATGTAACAGTTGGTGTTCAAAATCGAAGTTTCCAGAGGCAATGTTTAAACGAATTTACATGGTTAGCGTACAGTGATATTTACAATGGAGCTTTTTGCAAATGGTGCGTTGTGTTTGCTCCTCAGACTGTCAGTCGTAGCGTAAAACCTCCTGGCTCATTAGTTTCGGGACCACACTGCAATTATAAAAAGGCAAAGGAACATTACAATAATCACCAAAACTGTCACTATCATAAATTATGTGCAGCCATGTTCGATACCTTTGTGCAAACAGATGCCGACAAATGTAGAGATGTGCTAAATGCTTTAAACAGTAGCCGACAGAAGGCTGTTGAGGAAAATCGAAATCGTCTTTCCCATATCATCAGAACTATTGAATTTTGCGGTTGCCAAGAAATACCATTGAGGAGTCACAGAGACGCTGGTGCATTTTCACTAAACGAAACTGATTGCAATGACTGAGTTTTTAAAGCTGCCTTAAGACTGCGAGTGGAGGCTGCTGACAAGCAAACATCTGACCCAGGAGCGCAACCAGCTCTTCATTTCGGGGGGGGCAATTTTCATGAAATTTCATTTGATGACGTCATCGTGCTTATTCAACCGTGGTACAACTTTTTCGCAAACGGTCACATGTATTTTTGCCCGCAGACACGAAGTCCATAGTACAAACACACACATTCTGCACAACGCTGGTTAATGAAAACAGACAAAACAGAACGTTTTACAACAGCGTTGGAGGCTGAATCACCGGTGTCAAGCGAAATTTCTGACTTCACGTCATATGCGCATGCACGGAGCAACATTCAACATATCAAATACGCTGAGAAAACTGATGATTTGGGCCTAGGATCTGGTGTTTAGGTAAGTGCGTCGGGTTAAGGTTTATGTTACAGTTAGAAAAAGAAAAATGATTGAAGTCTGAGATTAAGTCCAATATTTTTCATTGGTTTTACTTATTCCCGTACTGTAGCTTGTTGCGGTTATCTGACATCTAACCAAAAAGTTTAATTTACACAACACATAAAAAAAGTAATCGCCAAACTTTGATCCTTTACTCTGAGAAGCAAAATAACTGACAAAAAATAATAGGTCAGAAATTTCGCAGAGTTCGGAAATTTCGCTTGACACCGGGCTACAGAAACTTACTTAACAGAACGTTTTGTAACGGCGTTGGAGGCCGAGCTTCAGGTTTATAGACGTAGTCTTAACACTATTTGTTCACTTGGCACAACACTACTGCAGAGTGGGACGCTAATTTCTAAACTGGTCTAGGCCAGGTAAAGTACGAATGCATTGTGACATGCACACCCTCAAAAGAACAAACACTGCAACGTCCGAGCACTCAGTCGCAAAGTAAAATTCGGTTAGAGTGTTCAAAGAATAAGGAAGAATATAAACAATCTGACTGCATCAAAGCTGGCAGCCATTATGTCATTAGACCTTCTGCATCTTTCGAGAAACAAGTGCATATTTTTTCTTAATACAGCCTCAAATGCAGGAATGTTACATTGAACCTGATGAGTCATGCTTACTAACACTCGCTCTCCAGGGCAGGTTGTATAGGGCTCTGTATCCAAAATTATAGGCCAGACGCAATTTTTGCATGCATGACTTTCTGAAATTCCACCATAATTGTGATGCAGACATGGGCGTACAAAAGGAACGATAAAGAACGTTTTTAACTGCATTTGAACATCGGGAAAAGAGGCTCGCAGCTTGTTTGCTGCACAATATTTTTATCGCAGTTGTCTCTGAATGTCTTTGTCATCTGGGAGCTCAGTATCCAGTACAGCTCCCAGATATTTGTATTGGTTAACAGATTTTAGATTTTTACCACCCATGTGTCAGTAATGGGGTGACTGTGCTTTTTGCACTCTTAGCCTTAAACGTCATACAAACAGTTTTGCTGTAGTTGAAAATATTTTCGTGTGATTCTGCATAAGTCTGCCACACAGATAAAAGTTCTCTTCGCAACATTTCCGAAAATTAGAACTTTTCAGTTTTAGTCAAGATGCAGACCGAACGATCAGGACCGAGTAAAAATTTGTATTCTCATACAAACACCTGGTTCCGTACTCAACTAGTGTAGTCATGGCTTTAGTGTGACAGATGTATAGGCTACTACAGTTGTAAACCTGCCTAATTTTCGTCTAGTGTTAGCAAATTTGCTCTAGCCCTATCCTTCTAGCATGTGTTTGAATTTTTATCACAAATGAAGATCCCAAACTTGAAAGATAGCCTATGTCAAGGGCGAGGGGATCTTTGAATGCTACCAATTCGGGCAAAACGGATCAGGTGTCTTGTGCCTTTGGCTCATAACGGATCAGGTGTGTTTGGGGCAAAAGGCTTTTTCTGGCATCCATGAGTTGTGTGAAAGTTTTTAGAAGCACGTTTAGGGCTATGAGTTTCAGGACTTGCACTGGTTGCAAAAGTTAGGGTCTTGTAAAGCGTCATTTGGAGCCAAAGTGGTCTAGGAACGTTTAACACTTGACTAGCACTCATATGACACTTCACTAAACCTTTTTCCCAAGCCGTGGTAGTGCGGGATCAACCCAGAAAGACACTAAAACGTGAAAAACTCCTCAACCTTAATTTAGTTACAAACTATCAGGTTTCGAAGCCAAAATGCAGCTAAACAACGCTTTTTTAAGAAATGTACTACGTTAATAATGGTGATCCGCTTTGCCTCTAACAAAAATAATAACCAAAAGGTCGCAGAAGAACACGCAGTTTGACCAGGCACTAACTGCTATGTCAAGATGTCTCTTATCAATTCGAACATTTCAGCAATTTGCACGGTTCAACAGTACCCTAACGTTACAAAGTTTCATGAGGGCAAATTGAGGCCTGTCTAAGGCAAAATAGTGCACGAACAAACAGATAAAAATGCCTTAAAAATACGAACAGTTTAAGCTATATCCCAAGTTGACACTTACGGCATATTTGTGGTTGAATACCAATCATTTACGAAATTTTCGATCAGATAACCTGTCTCAAGATAAACCTTGTAAGGAGATAATTAACAAGCAAGACAAAGAAAAATTCCAATAAGATTTCTTAAAAATGATTAGAATACAAAATTTCATCTTTATTCTTTGAAAGTTTGTACAAATGTCAAAATTGCTGTGCAAGGTTTTGAAAATTTCGGGGGGGCAAATGCCCCCTCCTGGTTGCGCGCCTGAATTTCTGACCTCTTTTTAAAGGCTCCCCGCAACGCTTCATATTTAAGCTGGAGAGTGCAAAATCAAATTATATCTTTGATGGGTGGTGCCACACAAAAATAAATACTTTCCGATATTTCCCAATGCAAATACTTTTTGATACTAGAGGATGAAACGACTGATAAAGGTCAAACAGAGTAACTTAGTTTATCCGTTCGGTTTATCAAACACACCAAAGTGCACGAAGAATTTTTGTGCTTTGTTCCAGTTTCTTCAACAACAGGCAAAGATCTTGCATCTACGATTCTCACCCAACTATCTGAACTTGGGCTTAATCTGGAACATATGCGTGGCCAAGGTTATGATGGCGCAACTAATATGAGCGGAAAATATCGTGGTGTCCAGGCTAGAGCAAAAGAATTGTACCCTTTGGCCATGTACACTCATTGCTGCAACCATGTTCTTGACTTGGTCATTAGTGCTTCATCGCAGTTGCCAGTTATTAGAAATGCAATGGCAACTATATCGGACATTTGCGTTTTTCTGTCGCGTTCTGCACAGCGCCTATCGATATTTCACGACAATGTTGAAAAGGAAGTTTCAAGATCGGCTTCTTCGCGACAGAAGCTAAACCAATTTGCGCCACACCCTGGGTAGAAAGACATGACTCGATCATCATTTTCGTGACACTATTGCCAGCAGTTGTTTCTACACTTGAGGAATTGCAGCAGGAAAACAAGCAAGTGGAGGTTGCGACCAAAGCAGCAACTTTGCTCAATTCTGTACAGAAATGCACGTTTTCAATCGTGGCTTTAGTTATACATCACACTTCTGGTATAATCCTGCCTGTTTCAAAACTGCTGCAAATGAAAGAATTGAATATATTTGCAGTGATTGAGCTCATTGATAGGGTGCTGGATATTCTCCGACAAAACAGAAGCAATTGCGAAAACGTTTTTCGTAAAATATTTGACCAAGCTAAGAATGAATGCGAAAAATATGATGCTCCATTATTGATTCCCAGAAGATGCAAAAGTCAAATTTTCAGAGATAATTATCCTTATGATCACAGTGAGCACTTTTTTCGGGAAGTCATATTTGTACCGTATTTAGATCATTTAAATAGTGGAAATGGAGGATAGATTCTTTGATCAGAAGCAGAAGTGCCGAAGTCTTTGGGGCTTGATACCTAAGTATTGCGATGCTTCGCCAAACACTGCTCAAGATTTAGAATAGTTGCTGTAAATATATCAGGAAGATATTGGTCCCAGAGCAGCGGCTGTTCCTGAAGTGCAGCGTTGGGTAAATAAATGGAAGAAGGAAGATGTTAGCACTGTTCCTTCGAGTGCCATCGAGGCACTCTGTGCTTGCCATGCTGACATTTATCCGAATGTCTACATATTTCTCACCATTTTAGGCACTCTTCCTGTATCAACTGCTACAAGTGAGCGCAGTTTCAGCACCATGAGACGTCTTAAAACCTATCTAAGATCGTCGATTGGAAATGCGCGAATGACAGGACTTGCACTGCTTTCCATACACAAAGACCGCCAGATCGACAGGGAAAAAATTAAGAATGACTTTGTTGCCTGCAGTAATCGCAGATCTGATTTCATGCTTCAGCATATGCAAAATTTGTGAAAGGGATTATTATACCAAAGCGGAAGATTTGAAATGAATATTGTAGGACAAGCAACTACTTTGTCCATGGCCCTATAGGTAGGACCAACACTTAAGAAACTATACACAACTGTCCGCCTGTGTATTGTTGCTATCGCTACGATTCCGTTTGCTGTGACGGTTTGCTTGTAAGAGAGAGTGAGAGATGTCACGTGCTTAGTTGGCCAAATAAGCATGCATGGGCTGCTCCAAGAGCCTCCTGAAGAGCATCTGTCCCTGTCCATTCTCTCATTTCAAAATTCCTACCGCGGCATCTGTCTGTACCTTGCGCAATTATCTGTAAAGTTAGTGATATGTCGGCTAAGCTTTGTTTGCTACCACTGCCTCGAATATGTTAGATGATACACTAGCAATACGCAAACGCTTGTGCTGCCTTTTATGAGTATGTGTAGAAATTGTTGTTTCAATTCTGTTTTGGTGATTTAACAAAGGTATTTGCTTTTGGTATCGACCAAACCATGTAGTGTGGCTGTGAGATAATTCTACGATCTGTAGTGGTACTGCAGTGCATTTTGCTTGTCTGCGATGTTGAGAAAAGTGAGTTGATAATATTTCGTGACAAATAATAGCCGACTGAGACACAAGAATTTGCTGGAAGTGGTATGAAGTAATGCTACTATATAACATAAGAGTGCTTTTAAAAACAATATCTCGGGATACTGAGCATGTTACAAACTTCCATAAACAATGTCAAAATTTTACAGAGAAGTGCCACACTACATCGCATCGTACTTTAACAGATTAACAAAATCACGGTAACGGGGTGCAACAGGCAAAGAAAAACAGACCTCGCGGCTAGACCTAGTCAAAAAAATTATTGTTGTGTTAAAATTGAAATAGCATATATGACATAAATGTTATAGTAAATAAGGTAGCCTGTACTTTAGTGAGAGCAAAATATTTTTCTCAAAATTTCAGCCCCCCCCATTAAAACATTCCTGCGCGCGCCCTTGAGAATGTAGCGCTTTATCGCTCCTCCGTCGATTTTCGCTGCATTGAACCCCTCGTTTCGTTACTCTCAACAGCTTCCATCAATCATAGACCGCGTTGGTGAAGTGTCTCTATACTGTAGTGTCATACAGCCAGATACTGCCTTCTTTATATAGCTTCCTTCATAATGGAGCGTGTTGTTTTTCCTTTTCAAAAAATGATTTAAAAAAATTCAAACCTTCTTGAGCCACAGTCCGCATGCATTCCACAACGATACTTGACAAGTAGGAATCCAAACCGGACGTAGGTTCATCGCAAAAAAGAATGGATGGTCTGGTGAGTATCTATGAGTTTGAGATTTCAGTAAGTGAAAAAATAGTACTTTATTTATTTGAAAAAAAATGGTTAATGAACAGAAATCAGTTGAAGCAATCTATACTAGACAATTCTTTTACATTTACGAGATTTTTTTTTTAAATTGAAAATGCGTTATATCGTAACCCTCATCCCGAAAAGCATGATATACGAGTTGGATCAAAGCAAACGTTGATGGTCACAAATGTTCTCAAACTGATGATTGCTCCATTTTACCCGACAATTAACCGCGAAACTTCACGAGCACATTTGCAAGGTTATAAGCACAAATCGTAAATTTTATCCACAAACTACAAGTTTTAAAAAGGATTTTGAGCGTTACCTCAGAAGCAAAGCTCAACCTTTTCCTCTCTCCGCCAGAAATCGTTGTTGACATTCCAGGAAATCCTATCCTAACGTTTTCGCAATCTGTTAAACCCATCTGCTTGATCACTTCCTGCACGCGGGCGCTTTTCATACCTGGTGTGTATGAGCTGTCTAAGCGCAGGTTCGCCTGCAGAAGCATCGACGATTGTCACAATGTCTGTATTCACAAGTCGGCTTTGCAGAGCATTTTTACCGACTAAACAAAGACGTGGCCCTGAAGCGCAAAATCAAGATACAACCATGGGCGTCGGAACGGGGGCAGAGCTATGACACCCTGGATTTTAAAAACTTCAGCAAAAAAAGGTTGTTTTCTTAATTTCGAGCGGGCAAAACCAAATTTCATCACTATTGCCCTCCCCCTGCAAAAATCTTTCCGATGCCCATGGGTAGAGCAACACCCAGGCCCGTAACCAGCTTGGGACACTAGGAGGGGCGAAGAGTTTTCCGAGAGGGGCTCAAACTTTTTGAACTATGTCCAATAGTTTTAAATTATGTCCAACACATTTTTCCAAGGGGGCGAACAATTTTCTAGGGAGGGCTTCGCTCCCCTGGTTACTGGCCTGGCAACACCCAGCTCTTGAGAAAGAGGCGCACCCAGGCTTTTTAATTATTACACCCAAAGAGAACAACAACCTTCCGTGTCAAAACCAGCGAAATAATCATGTACAACTAACCCATGCAGCAGTGAATTGAGCTTACAACAGAGTTGTTTCATTGTACGTGTTGATAAATTCAATTCTTTTTACGACCATTAACTTTCTGTAGTATGTTTTGCGGACGCTGATGTATGACGCCAGTGTTTCCAGGTGATGAAACATCTGTTACACTCTTGAAATTTTTTTACAAAGATTTATTTCCCATGTGTTTCAGAGTCTCTCCAAATGGTGCGTCGTAAATTTAAAATACTGTCGATAAGTATTTTTCTTGATAATATTGATAATACTACAGATCAGGCCCGTAGCCAGGTTCTAAGATTTAGGAGGGCGAAAGACATTTTATGGGAACAAGATATTTGTTTCTTTATATGTTTAATAAAAAAATTTCTAGGCACAAGAAAATTTGGGGGGCACAAAAAACTTTGGGGGGGAACTGTCTCCGAATGCACCCCCCGTGGTTACGGGCCTGCTACAGATATATCAGTATTTTGGCCCTCACACGACAAGGACAGAAATTTTCTATTAAAAGAGATACTTTTCACAAAAACAAAAGACGAATAGTGGTCAAAAGATGTATTTGCCACGATCTGAACATTTCCACCTGTGCATGACGTCATCCACCGGAAATCGCTCGCACAAATAGCAACAAAGATATTCTGTGTTTCTTTTCTATATAAAAATCTGGTTAAATGTTGGTACACATCATTTTGCATTAAGCTTCAGAAGTATTATCTGCAAAACTTTCACTTGAAAAAAATGTTTCTTTGATGTTCCGTACCGTAAACGTTAAATGCTCTTTCACAGTAAGCATTCCAACAAAGAGATCGTCCTGTTGAACGTATGCCGACACTTTCGCGATATCAGTTCCGAGAGCTATGCCGTTGACCAGGATCTGCATAAATTTCATCAATACCAAACAGTGTAGACCTGTACGCAAACTTTAGAACAATTTTTTCCAAACTGGGATAAGCAAAGATTAAGTAGGAAATCGTCCAGGATACCGTTATCTCACGTGATTTGAATGGGCCAGGGACCGACTTTGCTAAAATATTTTGGGGGGAACAAACCTTATTGTTTGCGTTTCGATGACGTCACCATGTTCACCCAACTGTAGTACGACCTTTTTGTAAAATTGGCCAAATTGGGGGCACATGGAATTGATACCTGGTTACGCCCATCGTGGTGGTATATCAACTAGTAGTGTATAAAAGTATACAACGGTGCTGTATATAGATATCTAGCACTTAGCACTGCATTTAATATGAAAACACATTAATTCTGAGAGCTTAAATAGACACAATTATGCTCAAAAGTTGTGATACAATCCAAACTTGGTCAGTTTCGATAAATAAAATATACTGCTACTAACATCACGACATAGGTCAAATTAAAAACAAAGCTCAAGATCTTTTCGTAAATACTAGCGGTGGAACCAGGTGCGTAGCCAGAAATTTTATTAGGGCTCGGGAGAACAACAACCGAGTTTCAACATTTAAATATTTTTAATGCTCCTTGTTTTTAAAGCATTATCCATGAAACGTGCATATTTCTGGCGTTTTCTCCTGAACATTTGTGTTCGGATTTAAGCCAACAAATAAAATGTTTGCTTTCATTTAATTGACAAGTTTCAAAAGTCTTGATAGTAAAGTTCCAAGCTTCTAATTTGGATCTTTACTTTGGATCAGTGCTCATAAATCTTTCTTGCAAAAGCCCTAGTAAACCTCTCAATGCCCAATATTGCACTTGAGCAAGAAGTCATCGCGGCCGCCATTACGATTGCGCTTATAATGTATTTACACGCTTCTGATGTACACCAACACAGAACGTTCAATCGAAGCTGAACAGCGAGTTTGCTCTTTGTTCTGAGGCACTGACATCCGAAGTAGGTCTTCTACAAAACTTTCAAACACATAAGAAGTGGTTCCCGTTGTCATCTAATTTGTGAGCAATTTATTCAAGTCTGTAGTTGATAACCGTATACGCTTGAGCAGGGGTCACCAACACGGTGCCCGCGGGCACCAGGTCGCCCGCAAGGACCACGTTGGTTGCCCGCGGGCCTGTTTTCAAAATAACATTAAGATGATAAGTATGGTCACATAGATTATAGAATCATTAATGATAACATAATAGGTAAACTGAACTAAATTTTTATTTCAGAAGTGTGTATCAAACTAGTAGCCCTTAGTGTTAATCGGTACCCAAGAAGTAGCTCTCAGTTACATAAAGGTTGGTGACCCCTGCGCTAGAGTCTTTCACCGCATTTGAAAAATGTTTGGATTTTTGATAATCCGTAAGATATTTGGCTATGTTCAACCTATTCCGTAAAACCAATGTAGCCACTTTCAGCTTACTTCATTAAAATTGTTTGATGAGACTTTGCTAAATTCAACTGATCATTGAAATATAAGATGGAATTAAACTGTAAACACGATAGTAAACCCAGTATTACAAAAACTTATTGACTGCGCTCAGCTGCAGGTAAAGATAGTTTAGCACTGCACGTGATTAAATTTGTGCAAATCACGGGCTTGTTGAAAATATAATAACTTATCTGCGGAATTTGAAGCCCTGATGGGAAAAAATTCAAATTTAGTTTCATTTTAGTCACATGCGCTTTGCCAACAAGACAGATTGCAAGCCCAGGGATGGATATTAGGGAAGGATAAGGAGGCAGTCGCCTCGGGCCATCTTGTTCAGATATACCGTGCCCCCCCTTGAGAGCTTTGCACCATTGTTTAGTCAAAAAGGTGATGCAACACTCTAGAGCCAGAAGCTCTGAAGCAAGTGATATGCTTTTCAAAATAAAGCAAAAATTATGGGAAAATGTGCCATAGGAGGCAGCTTTCAATTGTGTAGCTGCAAAACTTTACAAAATTTTGTTCCTTTCGTACATATCTTAGGCTCTTGAATTTAGTTCATAAATTGACATGTGAAACAAATTTAACTCTTTTGTCCACGTAATCCCACATCTACCTTTCGCAATGGCCATGTTTTGGAGCCCCTTTCTGAGAGCTTGCCCCTAAATTTTACTATGCACCCATGAGCAAGTTATCTCAGTATCTGTAAGTAATGTCAGTGTCAATTATCTCAGCCCTTGCATAATGAAAAGCATCTTGCTACTTCCGTTAGATTTTCCCGTTGACTCTTTCAGTTGCAGTTAAATGATTTCAAATTATTTACTGTAGGACAGGGTGGCAATTAACATCAGATGAAAGTTGAAACTCTGAGCTTAAGAACAGTAGATCGGAATCTAATATCTTGACAAGACTGCCGGCAAGGTAAATGGAAATCATTTGATTTATACTCGCCGGCAAGGTAAATGGAAATCATTGATGAAAACGTTTGGGCTCGACATAATTGTGATTGAACCGCCACAATACACGTCATCACAAATAAATATCTAGAATGAATGTTATTGTTGCTAGACAGTAGACAGTTACTATGGCGCAGTGAAGAAAACTTTTAAACTGAATCGCTTCTTAGCCAAAGTTTGAGCTTCAAGACATAAAATTTATATCACCACCATATTCACGCATCTAGGTTTAGAACTGTGCAATAACAAAAATCTACGCCATTGATTTAAGGCTACGCTGACACTGGAAACAAGGCTAGGTTATATTTGAAACATCCACGGTTATCAGAGAGGAATTTGCGATGGTCTTGAAATGAAGCTTACATAACCATTAGGTGGGATACAGCAAGCTGGTGCGCCAACAACAGCTGCGAAAAGCGTTACTCCAATTGTTTTTACTTGCGGTCATTGATTATGGTTACAAAAGGTCAGATACAAGTTTTGTTCGACTAAAAGCTGAAATAGGATAGGTTCCTTGAGGCAGTTTCGTTGATTTGCACAAAAGTATTTCCTTGGCTTATAATTCAAATATTTTATTAACCTGAAAACTTTGGGGTCGGGGGTGGCATTGCCCCGTTGTCCCCCATAGCTACGCGCCTGGTGGCAACCGTATTCTAATTGTAGGCTACAGAAGGAATTCTTGATTGAGCGAAGTTCATGTGCACACCGATTTGGTAATTCAAATTAACTGACACAATTTTCAACAATCATGCCAATTCATTTTACATAAGTAATCTGTATACTGTGTCTACAGATAATCCAGTGATAACGTTCATTTTCCTCATTTATGCCCTGGTTTTATGCTGGGGAAACGTTTCCAACAGTAATGTAACCTTGAAACTTGCACAACTACATTACTTATCATCACAAAATGTTGGGGGGACAAAAGATATTATGACCCCCCTGTCCAAAAGTTGGGGAGGACATGTGTCCTGCATAAACTAGGTCCCTGCAATGGGTAACAGCATTTTCATTTCGATTAAGGAAGCGAATTCACTACTCAGCTGATTTTGAATTTCATGATGGCAAATCTTAAATTTAAATTTTCTCATCATGTCAAGTTTTCAAGATATTGCATTACCGCGAAACCAACAACGTTTGGTTGGGTGATCGCAGAAAAAATCAGTGTGTTCAAAATTCCAGAAGGATCTACAAGTAGGAAAGGTTGGGAGCCTCTGCCGTAGAAAAGAAAATGGCGGCAAAAGCGTTTTTTGTTACTGATTTTCTGCTACGATCACTTCCTCCATTTCAGGCTACGAAACCACACCCCATGTTACAACATCTTTGAAATAACACTGTGACCAGTGCCGAATTAACAGTAGTAGCAAATGTAGCAATTGCTACGGGCCCCGCGCTTTTGGGGGCCCCGCGGTCTTTTGTGTTAAACTTTTTCATATGCAAGGTGTGGATATCAGATTTTACGTACCCAAGGCAAACTTTCGGGAAGTGGGCCCTTTTCTTTATGCTATACAGAAACTTTATTCGCTGAGAGCAAGTTGAATTTATAATTTTGTCTGGGAATTTGCTTCTGTGTGGAAGTCCATTTGACACTGCAAATTATTCAAAGTCATGTGATTTTACATTGTCCTTTGTATACAGTTTATTTCAAATTGTTCTTTGTATATATTCTTTGTATGCACATTAAATTTGCTGAAGGGCCTCTCTTGGCACATTTGCACACAACTGTTGCTTTATTTTGACTAACAGATGGCTTAGTCAGTGCTTATGACTCTAAAGTTAATAAGCTTTTTAACAACACAATGCAGAAAGTAAGTACGAAACTCTCTAAAGGAGCCCTCACGGCATCTCTGAAAGAGAGTAACCAGTGGCGACCGACTGGTTCACCTCCCGTAATAATCACCCTGGTTATGTGCATGGAATTTTTTCAAGTCTAAGGAGTGAATATTTTGCTAAATTTGACATACGCAATCAAGCGAATTTTTAACTTAGGGCCCCGCGCTGTTACAGTAATATGCTACAGGCCCCACGCCACCGTAATCTGGCACTGACTGTGACTTGGGCAAACAGAGTATATAACCAATTTAAAGCATGGAACAACAAAATCAAAAAAGATTTGAAGAATTCTAAACGCTTTATAATTACAAACAGATCGTTTTTGCTGAACATTTGCTTTCAAAAATCGTCCTGAATACTGACGCTTAGCAGTGCATAACATTGACTCGTTACTTGTAGACGAAACTCGGAGAAAGATTTTACATTTGTCCTCTTTTAATGAAAAGACGAAGCAACCTGCTGAGCTATTATCGGAATCTCTAAAATGGTTAACGGTATCAACAACAATAAATTAAAAATATAGTTATGCATGAATAAAATTTGACTGAAGTGTCACTGTGGTGACATAGTCCACCTCACGGACCGAAGCAGCTTCATCAAAATCTTAGGCATTGTTGGAAAGGGTATAACACTGCGCATCTTTTGATAAAAGTTTTGCACATGCATTACGTCATTGTGACGTGGTATGGGAAAACCACCAGCACATCATTATGAGGTCATAATAAGATAACTCGAAACTCCTTAAAGTAAGGGTATTTTTTTGTTTTTGACAGAAACTACAGTACATCAAAATCCGCGTGAAAAAATGTCTTCGTTGTCACTGTTCTGCAAACAGTTCTTGACTTATAACCAGAGAGGTGATTTGTGTCACTAGACTGACACACCTCGTAAAAAAATCCACTCATTATATCATAACTCTTGAACTGTTTGCTGTAGAGTGAGAACGAAAGCATTTTTGCACGCGGATATCGCAGTACGTTCAAGTACAAAACAATTCATATTTTTTAAGTTTCGGGTTATGCGACTATAACATCATAGTACCGTTACAACAAAATCATTGAGGTTTCCCCACAACCTTTCATAGTGATGTCACATTGCGTAAAAATTATTTCAAAAGATTCACAGTGTTACACCCTTTTCAACAATGTGTAAGATTTTGATGCAACCATTCCGGTTGGTGAGTTATGGTCAATAAGGTGAGCTGAGTCATTATTAGTGACACAACCATTCTTTACAGCTCTACAGAAAATTTATCTAAACGCTTTTATGCCAAAAATTGGCCATTTAAAACAACTCGTTTATTGCCATCGTACTTCACCGTCCGCTTCAAAGCTTCTGAGATTTCGAGATGTCAACACGTTGAGCAAAGTTGATTTACCGGCTCCACTTGAACCCATGATGGCCAGCAAAGTTCCTGGCTCTGCGTATCCAGTGACTAGAAAGGAGGTAGAGATTTTGCCATTTTATCATTAAAAATTTAAATTTGTTTGAGCTTATGCTACCTATGATTACAAAATACAAACTAGAGTAAGAGCACAAAAGCCGTAAGTCACCAAGCAAACAGCTACAACCAGAGACAATTGAAACCCCAAATAGTATTTTTTGCCAAGTTACGAAAATCAAAAGATTGAATTATAAAGTTTAAAAGCGAGAAGTAGAGCTGATACCAAAGCATTCTGTATCAAAGAGAATCGACCTTGCAATGTACATCCCATGCCAGGAATTCTCACTCTCCATGAGCTACGAATGCAAACAGTGACGGATTAAAGCTCACTGGTGCCCTAAGCACTGACCAACCTTAGTGCTCCCTTCATTTCCAAACTGACCCAGTATATTTTATTTGCTGACCTGTCTGACCAGATATGCAATATAGTTTGCAGCAATACAAAATGCAACGTGTATTCTATCTTTCATAAATGCAACAAAATTCCAATATTCACGACCTCAAAGACAATTTTCTACATTTCATTTTCGGGGATAATTGATTATATCCTTTAAATTCATACTTCTCAGAATGTCTGCTCCAAATGTTAGTATTCAAAATGCGTCTAGTCTTTCTTGAAGCATAGCTGATCTCTTTGGCACTTTGCATGCTTCAGTTGTGAGAAAGGCCTCTCAGTTGTGAAGCTGGTGACCAGTATTGTTAAAAATATTTTAAAATAAATTTCAAAATATCGAATGGCACTCTCTAATTAGCATTCTTAAATCTGCATTCTGCACAAGGAACCTATTCCAGAGAAATTTCTAGTTTCTGCTTCATCGTTGTTTAATCTTCATAGTCCTTTCCTCATAAAACCGTACATGTCAATCTGTACATGTACACGTCTACATACACCATCATCCCATGCACGTACTTAACAATACCCAGAGGAGTGTCAATCGACACTACTATGAGAGTTGATCAGCTTTTTTTTAGAAAGAGCCAATGTTTTGCAAAACACTTGCTGAAGAAACTCTAGTATCAAAAATAAGCAATAAAGCACTTTGTCCTGGTAAGCTGCTAACTCAACTTCAAGATTATCCCCAACCCACAAAAAGCTCATAATTTTGAACTTTTACAAATGCATTTCTGTTAATATGAGAAGCATTGCGCAACTATAAGTTGATATAATATGGCATTGTTTCCATCACGAAGGAATCTCTTTGCCTATGTGTTGAAAACCACATACATACTACAGAAAGTGTACAAAGCTGAACAGGGATAGGCTTCACGAAAACACACATTTTCTGCTGAAGATCGTACATCAGGAGTGTTTAACGTTTTGATGACCCAAGATCTACTTTTCAAATACCCAACCTCCCGTGATCTATCATTCCGGTGTCCAGGCCCGAAGCCACGGGGGCATTCCGGGGCAGTGCTCCCTAAATTTTGTTGTTCTCCCAAAATTTTGTTGTGCTCATAAATAGTCTTTTCAAACATATAATAAAAACAAAAAGATTCTCTCCCTAATATGTATTTCTCCACCCCAAACCTTAAAATCTGGCTACGGACATGGTGTCAACATCATACACCCACAAACAATATGAAACGAAAAAAGTCCAATTTTTTAAGACGGTACCCCAAAATGCCTCAAAAAGCGAAAAACAATTCTTGCTCACGAAAAAACAGCTTATGATTGGTTAACAGCAAACCTGAACTCTTACAAAACAGACACAAATCATTATAAGGCAAATAGTAATAGACGATTAAATAAAGCCACTGCAGAGACAAACGCTTTTCTTTTCACTTTTTTCACACCCCTCGCGGTTGACTTTGGATCATTCCGAAGTCTACCAGCAGAATGCGATAGCTTGGTTGGGCACTCATGTTTCAAATAGTTCTAGAACAGCGCTTACGTGTTGTCAGGAAATTGAAACGATTCAAAGTTTTAGGCTATGCAAGACCAGGTCAATTGTAGTGCGTTTCGCTAGAGGCTGGCAACCATGGCCAGTGTCTGCTCTGCAATTTTTTATCACCACAGACGTACGGTTGCAATTTTCCAAGAAACATCTGACCGTGCTATTGATCTTATTGTCCTGCTGAGATCAGAGTGCACTACCTTAGTGATGACCCATCGCAGTGCCGGATTAAGGTAGCGCGGGGCCTGTATCATATCAACATCGCCGGGCCCTAAGTGAATAATGCGCTTGAACAACTTTTGAATCATTAATTTTGTGAGCATGTAACTACCATTAAGCATACTGAATTTCGTAAGTACGAAAAATCTGGTCCTAAATAGCAACTGGAAGATATTATGGCCTACGTATATTTTTTACCAAAAGCATATATAAGTACCTTTTTACAAAAAGGAATACATTACTGTACAGCTCACAAGTTTCAGACTTATCAACAAATTTGATTTTTGCTATATGTACAGTAGACAGTGCTGTCTATAAATATCGAAGTCGATTGTGAAAAGCAGCAAACCTACTACTTAAAATTGCATTTTCTAGATTTTGCCATAGCAAATTTGTTTATGGTACTGTTAGTGTCTATTTCACACAGGCGTTCATGCTCTACTCTCCAAAATCAGGTTGTTCAGCCTGTTTTGTCTCATGGTGCTCTTTTTTCATTCTTAACCATCTGTTTAGAAAATGACCGTTCTGCATTGCAGTTGGTCAACACGAGGCATAAACAAATATGCAAATAATTTTTCACATTTTTATAAAAAGATGAGTCCAAGTACACAACCCAATGTTTGGTGAATAGATTCCGAATCATTTTGAAAATACCGAAAAGGTGACGCAACTTGTAGAACAGTTCAATGTGATGTAATAATACAAAAAATATATTTGTTACATTTGCCACGATTGTTAACCGCTACTCGGCCCATGTGGTAGCCTATACCATTACTTTATTACAGAACGTCTTTACTTCAATTCATTTTTCACACTTTTCCTGATGCCCTAAGCACGTGCTTAGTCTACTGTATGGTTAACCCGCCACTGAATGCAACTACTGGAAGAGGCCAGAAATATAAAACCACTGTACGTTATCGCTTTTATCTTCTCTGTCACAAGAAAAGTTCTGTTTTGATGAATACGATACTACAGACTCATAGAGTATACCAGCAATGTTTGAAATGGAAACTTTTTGGAATGCAAGATTAACATGCAAATTGACAGAAGAGATCTAAATCAGCAAGGTATAGTATGTGTCACAATCAGAACATTCTAATCCGTGGCAGCAGGTAAAGCGTAGTTGTCAATTAAACTTCGTTTAAAATAACAGTAAGGACATTTTTGTGAGAATGGTTATCACGGTTGCGCTAAAAAGAACGATATACAATTGACCTGTCAAACTAGCAAACATTTAAGAAGCTAGATGTGCTATGCTGCAAGCTGTAAAACTCCAAACCGGTTTACTTCTACCATCTTAACTTTCACGAGCGTACGTAACTTAAGCACCGCAAACAAGTTCGAAAAATTATTTCGCATATCAATAAAATCCGGGTGCATCACCTTCCAAATGTTTAACTGCAAAAAAAGACTTACGTGGCTATCACTTGGTGAAGAATACAACTTGACTAAGGATGTGGATAACAAAATACAAGTGATGATTTTACATGCAATTGTTCCATAAAAAACTTTGAATACAAGTTCAGTAACTTCTCACCGTCTTGCAGAATAATTTTTCTGTCAGATACTTTTCTTCCACAAAGGTTTTTCCTGGCAGGAACTGATACATTAACGTTCTTCCATGTGAGGTTCATTTTTCTTTGCTTTTTATGTGATGACGTGTATGAGAAGCCATTTGTGATATCGATTTCCTCATTTTCAGACAAGCCTGTTGGGACGAAAAAGAAATGTACGCGTTTCCCCACAGAGCACAAATATCATTGTTTTACAGTAGTATCGTTTATGCAAATCTATCGCGCACATTCGAAGGCTGAGTGACCTTAAGCAAACAATATAATTTTGATTAAAGAATTGTTAGATGAGCTGTATATTGATGCAAAACTTAGTTAAAATTTCGAAAAATATCGCAAAAAAACGAAAACAAGGAATTACACTTGAAGCTGAAGTGAATTTGAGAAACATGTTTGAACGATTCACTTAATTGCAATAAATCCGATAAAGGCTTAGTGTACAGAAATTCAGGCAAATCCACATACAGCCCTGGAGTTTATTTTTGGTTGATTTCATATACTTAGAAAAATGTAACAAATCTGCGTAATAAGACTTTTCCTGATTTTCAGAGACAAATGGAATGGTGCCAGAGGTATTTTGCAAAAAATCTCCCTGAAATCCGATAAATTGAAAATTGGGGCACCCTACCACCCTAGATTTACTGATGTGTAAAAAAATTGGAGAGCCCTACTACCATAGGATTTAAATTTGATTTGACTTGCAAAATGTTTTGTGGTAGATACGACATCGGATGATCGATTTTGTGAAGAGTAGACCTACACCATGACTTGATATGAATAAAAAATTGACATAAAACGCGCATGACCTTTTCTATGGACAAATAAAAACTCCTGAAAAACAGTTGTTTGGGAGTAGAGTGTATAAAATTTGTATGCAATGCGCTCTTCGCTGCGCAGATGCGATATTTTTGTGAAAGTGATTGAAAATTTGTGTCGGGAAGTGAAAAATACTTGGACTGGAAATAAGGGAGTTCACGTGTCCCAGGAAAAAGTAAAGAAATTTAGGGTTGCATAACACCCTTCAATTTCCGACTCGTATGGTGTAATGGCTGCAAACCGGATACACCTTGAAAAAATGCTGTTAGTTGCATCTGCATATCTTTTTCAAGCCCTTTCATGAAAGTCCATAATGTAGGTGATACTGACAGGGCCGGATTTAGCTGATACGAGGCCCTAGGCTAATCCACTTGTGAGGCCCCTCTCTTACTGTTACGAAGAAAAAAAGGAAAGTGTTAGGCCTAATCAGTTTGCGCAAACCCGAAAATAACGATATTGACGTTCTAAATGTACGGTCAATAAAAAATTATAAATCATTACTACAGTGCCCCACGATCACTGCGCTTGTTGCTGCCTTCGACGCAAAAGCCTTCAGTGACACGGCATTGTGGAAATCGTACGTGGCTGGCGGGAGCAGGATTATTAATTGCCACAGGAAAACCAACCGAAAACGTCACTGATAAACATTTGGCAAAACACGTGGCCTACGTGCTTTATAAGTTTCACATCTGTTTTTTCGTATCTGTACTAAAAAAACAAACACGCTGCACATATGTGTGGCGGCATAAAGACGTTAAAGCACAACGTGAGGCAGGCCCGGCCTTTAGCCGATTGGACCGATTGCTTCCAATCGGGCCCCGCGCCGAAGAGGGCCCTGCGCTACGCCTACTAACCTACGCAAACTTACACTTTCTACGCCTACTAACCTACGCAAACTTACACTTTCTCTACTAACCTACGCAAACTTACACTTTCTGTTGAAGCTGCGTATGTAACGCGGACCGGGGGGCGCACAGCTTTTTTTCAACGTAGCGGCGTTGCTACCGAAACTCAAAATGAACTGCGCGTTTTTTAACACCCTCATTTATCGTATTTTGTTCTGGAATTATAACCACAGTCATTGTTTTTCGATGTGTGGTCTAGTATTTTCAATAGTATCTCGTAAGACAGAGTGGGTTTGAGTTTTGAAGCTCTTTTCTGTTTCAGCTGAAAGCGTTTCGCACTGAGCAGGTTATTGCTGCTTCAACAGTTAGTGCCACTTGTTTTCTGGAAGTTAAGTTTAGTTCGCAATTGCAAATGTGTGATGCTTAGCCGGTTTTATAAAAATAGTGTTATGCATTTTCGCTCGTAAAGATCTGATGCGGCAGCCTCTTCCCATAATTTGTTTACTGCCTTCAGGATTTACAATTAACGATCTCAGTAATCGTGCCGTGGCATCCAGGAAAAGGAATTTTTTTAAGTTGAAACTATTTAAAACCTATTTGAAATCATCAATCCAGTAAGAGCGCCTAAAAAGTTTGATGATTATGTCCATTGAATCCTAATTTAATAGATGCTTAAACTTGGACAAAGTTCTGAAGAACATTGGTAATGCTAAAGCACGAAAATTAAAGTTCTCTAATCAAATGCATTTTTGTCGTAGGCTACAGTATCCTAAAGCAGGGTTGTGGAGGCGGAACTGAAATTTCAGGCTGCGGCTCCAGCTCCAGGCATCTTCAGTTTTTCGCTCAAGCTCCGGCTCCAAAATGATTTGGTCCACTGAAAGTTGAAAACTATTGTCTTACTTGTACAGTGGTATTACAGTATTGCAAGAACATAGTGAGGTGTCGCGAAATGAAAGATGTAAGGGGTAGTGGGACATGTGCAAAAAAGTTTCAGAAACCCTGATCTACACACAAACGAGCTTGGATGCCGAAAGGATTATTTATCAATTGGGCGACAATCAGGGGCGGATCCAGGGGGGGGGGCGATTGGGGCGATCGCCCCTCTAAACCTACGAAAGTAACATTTTCACCATGATTTCATACAATTCGGAAAACCGCATTCGCGATATAAGGCCCATTTGGACCCCCATTGTTTTGCCACAGCAGTGTTGTGAAGTACATTTCATGTCGCTTACAGTAGTGAACTCGTAATGAGACTTGACTGCAAAGTATTACTGAAATCGCCCCCCCCCCCTAAACTTAATGGCTGGATCCGCCCTTGGGGACAATAGTGGATTTTTTCAGGTGGTGGCCAAAAACATTTTTTCAGTGTGATCAGAAGTGGTTAATTTTCATTTTAACAATTTGAAAGTAAGATGAAAACATTTTTTCCAATTTCAACATCTAATGGTCCAAGGCCCTCCTGCACTCCCCTTCAGACACCCATTCAAACGAGGATAATTATGTGCACATACGGCAAACCATGCTCGTCTCGTAATAAGTTAACTCGCTCGCCCCACAAAGGCTGTGTGACCGGAACCCCGATTTCAGGCTCCGGATTAACCATCTGACAGTTCTTGGCTTCGGCTCCAGCTGCAATCATCCAAAATTGCTTGGGCTGGGGCTCCAACTCCACAGCCCATCTAGCTGTTTCATTCGGCTTTGCCATTATTATGCAGCATTATAATACAAGGTTGAACTAAATTTTGTGTGATGTCCTGTTGCTACGTTTTTCGTTTGTTGGTGTTTTATTGCTAAAGTTGTTGTATCTTATTTTTTCTGCCTGATTATATCAAGCAGTGCTGCTAATTCCATTTAACACATGGCCAATTGGCCTATCGTACCTCGCGGTAGGTACCTGGCGCCAGAGAGGAGGTATCGAGTGCAGCAACTCATGGAATATATTGCGTGTTACGGAGATGCCCTGGAACGGACATAGGTCTTTGCTGGAGATGTGAAAGTGGGGGGTGCCGCCAGAAACCCCTAGCTTGGCATTACCTTTTTTAAGGTCTCGCTCTTTCACATGACCCATGGTTTCTGTGACTATGACTTGATGCCCATCCGCAAAAATTTTTGCATACGCTACTGAGTGGGGCTCCGCAAAAGTGCGTCCAATCGGGCCTCGATCTTGCTAAGGCCGGCCTTGTCGTGAGGACCACGTTGCGACTCGCTTACCACGACTGTAAAAATCTCACACACACGAGCAAAACACGTGTAAGCGCATCCAGATGTTTGCAACTGCTACGCTCACGATCCGCGTGTTTGCTACTTTTTCAGACTGCAAAGAATCGAACGCAACGAAACCGTCGCGAGAAAGGATGTGAGGTTTAAACCAGAACCGTCTCCAGAACGTTTCCAATAAGGGGCTTTACATTTGTGCAGGGGGACTTGACATTGTGAAAATTTGATAAAATCTCCGCTGATTTATAGTGTTTCATATTTAAATTTGGAGGGGCTGAGCCCACCAATGCTCCCCCGTGACGACGGGACTGGTTTAAACTTCCCTTATGCTGTCCTTACTGAAATATTCAAAAACAACTACAATCATCGAATCAAGTAAGGCTGAACAGAGCACAGTGAACAATTAAAAAGGTTTTGTCCGGGCCTTCTTCAAAAAAAAATCATCTAGGAATTCATTAAAATTTCTTTGCCTAAGTTTGCCACTTTTAATGCACCGAATGCTTAGCGTGGGCAACCTCTCCTGGAAAACTGCGACCTTCAATTCATTTTTAAGTATTTGAATCTTGAAAAAGACCTTTTTCCTGAGCGGTTAGTGACCATCAAGCTAATAAGTAAGGGTCCGCGTGATTGGATGAACTAAAAACCACTAATCTAAGGCATCAGACCCAAACGCGCTTTTGTAATTTTCTTGCTGTTACCCTTTTCTTTGTCTCTTTGGGGAAGAGTTATGTGGTTGCCAGTTGGCAAAGTGACTTTTGCTTGCTATTCAAACTCATGAAGGGCTTCTCTGATTTGCTGAGCATGGAAGCAGTACAAACTTGCGAAAGTACGCAGTGGCAATCTGATTGCTGAATGACTTTGTTGAAGAACATTTAATAATACCAAACGAGCTTTACGTAATAGAAACGCTAGCAAAATACAGTATTGCTCAAAAGAAGCAATTATATTTTTATTGTATGATAATGCTGCTAGTCCTACACAGAGCCCTTATCTGCAGTACAGCCTTAAGCTTTGATCAGATGCATTTCAGAGACGAACAGCCACAAGTTCTTTCGTCTGATTAACACCGAACAGTCGGTGCGATTCAGCAAACATGGGACGCAGCCATCCTGCTTTGTGTATATCGACACCGACACACTAGTCGGCATGCGGCAACGATCGTATTGAGATTCATGGAAACTCCTTGGAAGACTCTGGCGTTATCAACACGGATTTGGATTAGTTTAATAAAACTAAATCTCATGACGACATAAAAGTTTGACGAATATTTATCGAACCGATCATATACCGGCAACTGACTCTATGCATACCACAGTTTGCTGGAGGTCCCCTTGGATCTTGAGGCCCTAGGCTTAATGCGCATGTTCGTTGTCAGTGCATAGTAATGAGTGTACTAAATGTTTTTTACGCCATTTCCGATTTGGTGTTCAGCAAGAAATTGGCCTTTCAACCTAATTTAATAAGGAAACCATTAAAACAATCTCAAAACATCAGGTGAAACTATTATATCGCTAGATCTGAGTTGAATCCTGCAAACTGAATCCACTTGACCCCCTTAAATATTGGCAAATACGTAGGTGAACTAAGTTATTTGGATGAAATGTAATGCACTGCCTAACAATGCATGTTCTTGGTGCTCCAAAGAAATAAACTAGCGTCCATGCATGTTTTCAATTTGCTTCAAATCAAACTATATGTTTTGCTCATGTTTTGAGCTGTTTATTTTAGTGGGGCTTCAACAAATCACAGGCCTCGGGTTTTTTCAGTCATTTTTCGGTCATAGACTGAAATTTTTTTCAAAGGACCAAAAAAATTAAGCCAATTCGGTCAGAAATATTGTGTAATGAATAATGCTATGGCAGTTTCACTACTACAATAAAAATGACCGAAAGTCACCTCAGTGACCAAAATGTCTCAGAAATAAATGATTGAAATGTCTCAGCGAAAAAACAATAAACCAGCCGTATCCTATCGTCTCTTAGGCCCCTTTTTGCGGGTAATGCTTATTTGTACAGTAAATGTATATTTTAGCTCAGTCATTTTTGTTTGGTCATATAAAGTCGTATTTTCTGAAAGCTAAGGTCATATAATCAAGTTTTTTAGGTCATAAAAAATGGCCCTAGTTATGAGAAAGGGAGGGTGGTGGTGGTCCGATGAACAACAACAGCACCTTGCATCTAATTTGCTTTCCCCTTCAAAAACGTTAGCGCCCATTGTCAACCCTGTGCTTACACAGACAAAAAAATTGGAACAGATTTTTTCCCTTGCGTTCCTCTGGAACCAATACTTATGTTACATATTGCCTTAAATACCATATGCGTAGTGTACAAAATTTGAGAAAATCGAATGTTTTGTATCATGCTGTCAAATGGTGAATTTAGTTATATGAATAATATGAAAACTATCACCAGAATTGGTGATAGTAGTGGTAGACGAGTAATTTTAATTCTACAAGAAAGAGGCCGTATATAGGAACGACACTACTTAGCGTTAGCGAATAGGTGATGATGGTTCAAAGTCAGATATTTCCAAAGTAAGTTCAAGACATTTTTTTATATATTTTTTATCTTTGATGACACTGTGAAACAAGTGCCAATGAGAGTAAAAGTATACATTAGTTTTGTTAGCTCACCCAGAGTTATATAATATTATTGGTAAGAGTGAAAAGACTGAAATTTCCTTGTAATAATGTTATGATATCAATACGATTGTTGTATTATTGATATTGTCAGTTTTATCTTAATGCTAGATGTAAGTTATTGAATGATTTATTTGATCCACATTTCAGATCAAGGCTACTCAGCTTATGGGGTAAATGTTGACATTCTACTGATACTTTATGTTTGTGCCAAGTGGGATAACTTCCTTATTCGTTTTAAACTCTTGAAAAGACTTCGAATACTTCAGAAAATCTGCTTATTCTTTGAGATGTCGATGTACTGTATTGGCTACAAATTTTTGTTGCGCATCTGCGCGGATAAACCTTCCCACTTGTCCATAATACAGTCTTCCTAAAGGTTTTTGCACACACCACGTGACTACGAGACGTTAACTTAATTATCCCCACAGTCCACAATTCTCATAACGATTCTTTACAACCAAGACTCACCTGAGTTTCTCGCAAATTTAACCGTCGGCTCTTCACGACTCTGATGCTCATTTTGTTTCTGCGCACAATGATGCAAGATAGGACAAGAGTCATCACTTTTTTAGAAAAATACAAAAGAAACAATACAGCATTTTTTAAGGAAAAGTGTAAAATCTTTAAACAATAATATAAATTTGCTATGCTTGGTAATAAGTGCTTTGTGAACATGTTGTGACGAAGAGAGATCTACTAAAGGCTGAAAAAGCGGCTTTCTTTAAACCAGTGGTTCCCAACCTGTGCTATCCGAATAGATATGTTTTTCTTCACAAAAAATATATCCACAGCTGTAGTTTTTACTGATCGGGTTCTCTTAAATTCCTGAATTTTTGTATATTTTCCTTGTTGGTTTTAAAAATGAGGATTACAATTTTTCACAGCCACTTTGTTCATGTCGCATTTATGTCAATTCTGGTTTTCGAAACTTTTGATCGAATGATATTCGGTACATTGACTTTTCCTTGGAACAAGGTGGTATACGCGGTGACAGTACGGGTCCCACAACTGGTACGCGACCAGAAAAAGTTTGGGAACTGCTGCTTTAAACAAGTCGTAAAATCAGTAAAATAGTGGGAGTAGCATTTTGGAAAATCGATAAGTTCTATCTTTCCATGTCCGCTTCTTCCCCAACCAACTTTTGAAAGCAAGTTAATTTTGATTTAATCGATCGCATCTCTGTTCCACAGTTGCGCACATTTCGACAGCAATTTTGCGCGTCGTTTGATGCATTAAAGTTTATTGTGTTGCTTAAAACGTGGCTTCCGCATGAAGCAAACGTAGCTTCCACATGAAGTATACTTGCTATGTGGAATAAGTGCGGTGGCGATAAACAACTTGAAGATTTGTAGACAGGATTATTTTATAAAAGGACGATTTATCGGCATGTCCTAAATCAATTTACTCCAAACTGCCATGTGTAAGTGACATGATAGTGAATTTCAAAAAGGTTTTCGACAAATTTTCCTTTAACTTTCATCACTCTGTCCCCAACTTTTGTCCGCTGTTCTGAGCCAGTGTTTCCCGATAGGGTGACGCAGCACCTAAGGATGCGGCAAACTTTAGACAGAAGTACTGCATGGTCCTGGCAATGCAGCTAAAACCAAAACATAATAAAAGGTTTTAGAGAGTGGCGACAGTTTCCAAAAACGACCCGGACGTGACTCTGAGCTGCAAACGGTGTCATGGCCGAATTTTGGGACTGTTGCAGTTTACTGGATCGTGTAACACTTTTCAGCCATCATTATTCTCAGTCCCGTAGAGACTGCCGAACACTTATCGTCTCGAAAAGAAAAAAGCAGACTCAAAAAGGCTTCTGTTTTGCCAGTAGTACTGCAATATTTTTTTAGGAAAAATTCTCTATCGCTTATTGATGTAGGCCTAATTGTTCCGTCAATTATGAAATCATCTCAATGAGCTTGCAAGTTGCTAGCAGTTTGTATGTGTTTCTATTTTTGTGTTTGACGAACGATTCTGTATGGCGAATGCATTTATCAGGCTTGGCAATCGGAGTTATGATAGTCGTTGCATGGGATGAATAAATATAACGTCACATCGCAGGAATATTCTGAAGTTTTATATGCTCACAGCACAGTATTAGATGTAGAGGTTCAGAGCCATGGCGTAGTCACGCGCAGTGCTCATAAATAAGGTTTTTGGTGGTTTCAAGGTGTCAATTCAAAAAAGACTCACCACGTTTCCTTTTCCCCCCTAACTGAGGTTTGAGGATGCTTTACCACTGCTATTTAGAGGCTACACATGCACATGATGTGTTGTACTTCGCATTACCAGTTTCGTGGGAACACCATGAGATAGAGCAGTCACAAATTACCATGGGATAGGAGTAGGACAGAAAAAAATGACCCATGAGCAAGCCTATAAGACTACTGCGTCATCCCAATTACTCGGATTGTAACATCTCAACGCAATCTAAAAATTGTAGTGTTGAACCTGTACTGGATACTATCGTCTGTTTACTTTTATTTTTCTTCAAAAACGTTTTTGTAATCTCGTTCTCAAAGAAATGCTGCAGACACTGACCCTCGTGTCGACATCTGACACTGACCTTTGGCCGTTTTATTCCAATTTGTTGTAAAAAATTTTTAAAAAACTGTTTCAGGAAAAAAATACATCAATATCAGAATTGGTAAAGACAGCTTGTGGTATTACAAATTGTAAAGCATTCTCTTGGCTTGCTAACAGCAACACAAAACCCTCCACTCAAAATCCAAAAACTTCGCAATGCATAGCATCACAATTTGCATCATAACACAAACATATAAAGATACGTTGTACAATTATTTTACTGTAAACCAGCAATCTCACCTCACCTGATTTGCATTCACGTTAGATGGCGACAATTCCGATTCGAAAGCTAAGTTGTCAGTCGCAGACATTGCACTGAATTTGGCAACAATCACAAATTCAAAAGCAATTGCAGTAGGTTTTCTAAATATTTTTCTGGTATGTGATGAAAACAGGCAGTGTTCAACGTAGCTTCAAGAAAAACCTAAAATGCAAAAGCAACTGGCGTCCACGTCACACTCGAAACTAGCTTTTCTGCAATCTTAAGTCACTGTCACACGAGTTTGTTGAGGCAACCTCTGTGCTCATTCTCGGAAATGGCTTTCAATAAAGGTTGTCGTGAAGTGGACAACAAACGATACGTGATGCTACACCTTTTCCATTGCGGGATGCAATAACAAGACATTTTGCGAGAAACAAACGCTTCGAATTGCTTGCAGGCATGAAATACAACGGCATGCGACTGCGCACGCGGGCATCGGAGACGAACGTTGCAATCGGAGAACGACCATAACAGTACTAGCAGTTTATCTCAATAACAACAATTCACAAATGTGGTTGTACAAGTTTCGTTATTTATGAACGCCTGATCTTCAGTTTTTTATTGTTTTTTGAGTGCGTTTGTGCGTGTGCATTTTCAAAAAGCGTTTTTTTCTTAGGCAAGTGTTGAGTGCTGCAAATTAATCCAAAGCGCTAATCCGGCCAGCGTAAAATGAATCCAACCTTTTGTGTCTTGTTGACGAAACCTGTTTTTGTGGTAACTCAGCTTTAGACCCCAGACCAAAATGTTTGATTTTTGGCTAATAGCACTATTTTCTTTGGAAAAACGTCTCTCAAAGAACGAAATGACTATACAGTATGTTCTAAAAATTTTGGGGGAATGGCCCCTTTGCCCCGCCCCTGGCTACGCCTACGCTGCGGCACTTTTTCGGTGGTCGATAAATAGTTGATGAAAAGTGTATGGTTGTATGACGCAACATCACGGTTTCCTAAATTGGTAATAAGCAATTATCAACTGCTCGAGGGTGTGATGCTTATTTAGGCCAATTACTGCGGATCATTGAAAAAGCCAAGCGCTCTTTGAAAATCTTTTTTTTCTGCTCACAAGTTTATGCAACTCAGTCGTTAAACTTGAATCAATGCGCGATTTCCCCGAAGCAGTGAGCAACGGACTAGAAACAAATATATATTTTCTTCACCGAACGAGCCATTTAAGGAACTTGCTAAGTTTCGCAAAGAAAAATTTAATGGATAATATTACTCCCCAAGAAATGCTTCAGGAGCTGAACCAAAGCATCGATTGCAGCGTTTAGTTGTCTTTTTAGCAAACATTGCCCTCTTGCAAATATGGTTTACAAAGACGTGTACACAGCAAAAAACGATAAAATTTACCATTCGAAAGAAGCAAAACCATCTCAGTATGCAAAAAAAAAACAGATTGCACAATCATTTGCCAGCTAGGTTCCACAAGATATGAACGTAAGAAGTCCTGCTGATAAGCGCCGATAACACCAGAGGTTTTTTCGAACAAGATCAATAAGCAGTGGGCGCGCTTGACGTTTATCAGTAACACAATATCAGTTCCGCACCGCGACTGAACCTATGATATCGTCGAGGCGAACTACGTCTCAAACCCTAACCCAGCATGTGCATTCTGCTCTATGCACGAACCAGAAAATCGGCTGCCTGCCATGTAGCCTAAGCTTGGCATAAATCTAAAGCTATATAACTTTCATTCACTAATAAAAGTCTCTAAAAAAATTTTTCCACAATTTTTATTAAGGCTAAGTCTTGTGTAAATACAGCAATGCACTTGTGACCTTTGACGAAGAAAGCGCTTCCGGGCAAAGTGCAGCCATAGGCAGGTAGCATTTAACACTTACCGAAAATGATAAACCTAACTTTTGGGGAAAAAGCTGGTAAATGTATGAGTCCTTATAAAAATCTCTTGCTTGAAAACTTGCAACTGTAGCACATCCTGCAAAAACTCTGAGTGAAGGTTTTGCCGCAGCGCAAAATGAAAGAATGAGAAGAAGTTTTGCGATTCATTCCAACCCAGCTTGAACTGGCGCTGCTGTGACGTCACAAACCCAGCTTGAACTGGCGCTGCTGTGGCGTCACTGCTAGAATTCACTTGAACAACAAACTTTTCCGCGAGTGGACAATATCCATTGTTCACATCAACATTGCTGCCTTTGTGGAATATTTCACTTATTCTGTGGCCGCTCCTAAAAAAATTTAAACTTCAACTGATCCAAAAAATTATCATTTCCTAAAATACGCGCTGGTTTCGATACTTCTCAAAAACTAAGTCTTATACGTTTTGTGCTCAAGCTCAACGGAGTTTGTTTTAGTTCCGCAATACTTTAGTAAAATCGCGTAGTTTTACAGCTATTGCAACCCAGTGCATATGATGCTCAAAACTTGTTTTACCTAACTAAAACAACCATAAAGCCTTCGAAAGTGTGTTTTCTTGTCACTTTTTTCCGGTTAAAGGAATTCTTAAACTATAATTTTACAACAGGACTATTAAAAGGAAAAAGCCTCTTGCGAGAGGGACAAATCATACGACGCATCGCATATTGTTCCTGTTTCACTCATCAAACGAAATTCTTACTACAGAAGGCCTAGTCAGTTGTACTGAGACAATTTTGGCGATCACGCTGAAATGAGCAGAATGCAGCTAACGTTTCTCGAACGAACGACCCGTGACGAGGACAGGAACATGTTTGTGGGAAGGCAAGGGTTCGTGACGAAGATACGCGGTCGGTAAGTGCTACAGTGCCGCGGTAAAATGCTTCAAGGTCCGGAAGAAAATATTAAATGGTTTTCCAAAACGAACACTCCCGAAAATAAAAAATCTTCGAAATAAAGCGAAAACTCATTTCAATGCAATGCTAGATTTTTTACCAGTTGTAACTTTTGCTGCCTACGCTAATCTTGAAAGCAGCCCTGACAAGCTGCAGTGGAACTTATTACCTGAGGGTGACTACACGAATTTTACGTCAGGGTGTAATAAATCTATGTTTACAGCAAAATCATCGTTTGACGACATCTTAGCATGAAGTAGCTCATGTTTTTTGAGCTGGGTTAGCACATACAATATATCGGTTCAACTTGCACACATGGGGTCTGACTCCATCACAGACCTGCGAGTATGTCACTCAGGAACAAACTGCAGATCATATCATCTTGCAACACCCCGTCCCATATGCCGACCTGTTTATGGAACGCAATAAAGGTATGGCCTGACGATTTTAGAAAATGAAACCCAGAACTGATTGCCCAGTGCATGCCCCGAAGTCTAACATGACTGAATGGTAGCATCTTTTCAAACCAGACGACGATAGACTTTTGTTGCAAAGTTGAGTTTTCAACTGAAAACAGTTATACAGCTTTTTGTGAACTACACAGTTCGTGTGAACTCTGATAAAACACTAATGCATATCAAAACTCAATCAGTGCTTCACAGATGAAGCCGACCAGAAAAATTGGAACGGTGGTGTCAGAAGATTGAGAGATGCAAATTGTACTTAAAACAGTAATATTGGCAAATATATCTATATGTAAACGACTGCGTAAAAGCACCAATATGGGTCCGTCAACCTTCATGTTGATAACCTCAGCACTTTCATTTTTTTCTGCAAAAACCTTGAAGAATCAAAGAAGCATTCTATAAATTGAAAAGCGACACGTAGTCGCCTATTCCGTGCGCCGCACGCGTTCGTTTCATTGCGAATTTAGAAAGTTGTTAACACAACGTAGCAAACGCAACAATCACATCAAACAATATCACAATGAAGTTAACCTCCAGTCAACATTTTTTCATTGCGCGACGTCATGGCCTGTGTTGATGGAAAGCCAGCTTGTTAGCATTGTCAGTTTTCAAAGATAAACAAAAACTCTTGTGAATTTCGCGAAGGCGACAGTAACAAGAAATCTCACCAATTCTTTCAAATTCTGGGTGATCGCTAGACCTAAAACTTTGTAATATGCGTGACATTACCATAACTTCTAACGGAGTTGCTTTTTCAATTGCATGCATGAAACTTCTGCTGGGCAAGCTAAAGCGCAACAACATGGTGAACAGTTTTTAGGGCAAAAAAACTTTTCCACCCTTCACAGATTTTTTATTGCGATATCAGATTGTCAAACGTTAAATGTATGGGTTTTTAAGCATTTATTACTCAGAGAACTTCCAACCCTGATTTAACACTAGAGGCCAGGTGCGGTGATTTTTTACCGTTTTTTCACTTCAGCGTTTCGTATTTTCGTTAATGTTGCTATTTGCTTCGTCATACTCCTAGACATTTCCTAAATTATGATAAAGTTTTTGCAGCTATTGGAATATTTTTGTTAGAGCTTTTGGAAATAGAGTATTTCACACAAACACCTAGAAGCCCTGAGCAGTCAAAAATGACCTGCCCGTGATCAGGAGACTATATGCTTCTTCAAAAAGGTGGTTAGAAGTTTTGCTTGAGTTTCTTTCGTAACTACGAACGCAGTTATGCAACAATGGAGTAACAATTAATTGATCTTCTTCTGAGAACCAGGAGCTACTAGTCTGATACTCAGTAGTCTTATAGGTTTGTTTGTTAGCTGTGTCAAATAGTTGCTGATAGTTGGTTGTTGTGATATCTCTTTTAGTGGCCTTACCACTATCAGGGTTATATTGTCATAAATGACAGCTACTTCACCATGCTCTAAAGCTGGCAGATCTCAAGCAGAAAAAAAAATTGTGGGCACAGTATGAAAAAAAACAACGACAGGGCCAGACGCAGAGTTGGTAATGAAAGGCAAGCCATTGCATGCTCTGAAATTTTTTCTTCACGTAGCCTACAAAGCTAAGGAAAAAAGGCTGTGTGCATCTTGATCTCAATGCACAAAAATGTAAGAATTATAAATGCCACAAAAATTCTTCCACAAATGGTAGAGCACTAAACTAATCTGGTTAGCGTACGTGGATGCACTGGACCAGATGGCTAGATACCATACTGGCGTAGCTAAGGGGGGGCGGGGGCGGTCCGCCCCTGGCGGCACTTTTAATTATGGGGGCGGCACTATGGGCTATGCTGTAGGCCAGGGGTCGGGAATCTTTTTGGCTAAGGAAGCCATGAAACCTACATATTTTTCATTGTATTTCCGCGAGAGTCTTATAATATTTTTCAACACTTAATCAAACTAACTTACTAACTAACGTGTGCATTTTTAAGCAAAATCAACAATTTTAAACAATGGTAAATGTCTGAATTTTCTCTTTAATAACATGCTTCTTACTGTTAATGCGACTTCTGGTGCTGCATGGTGTTGCTGATGGCTTTGTAGACTAGTAGATGTAAAATTACAGAAAAAGTTTTATTCGTAACAATCGTGTTAAGCAAATATCAAGCGAACCAGATGCCGTCATCAAAAGATCCATATCTGGTTCGCGAGCCATAGGTTCCAGACCCCTGCTGTAGGCTATAAACCTGCAAAGGCTGTATTGAAATAAAAGTGGTTTTAATGTCGGGACACTACTCGCAGTTGAAGGACGTTCTTGATTTGGAGTGATTTAAACTGTGGCATGTGTATTTAAGCGATTGTTATCTTAGCCAAACAATAAACGATCGTATATCAGGGATGTTGTATCAATAGGCTTTTAGATGAAGTTGCAACACGGTTCTCAACACGCTTATCAACTCCATTGATGTCAGATTTACTGATCCACTACCTACACGGTTGATTGATCGAGTGTTTGGTCGTTGTTGACGTTTGATCGTAGCCCTTATATGACGTTATAGAGTTTAGTAGGAGTATGGTGGATGACTGTGGGCAAACGTATGGCTGTGGTGATCTCCAAACTTTTGTAAGTGCTCTTAAGTTTTGTACCTGCGAGTAGAAGCGCATTGTTGGGTCTAAAAAACATTTCTATGTAAATCTAATGAATGTGTAGTTGGATTTGTGCTCGTCAAAATGGATTTTCGTGTGTGTGGAGAAATATAATCTAGCTCAAGCTCAGTATTCTTCAACAGGGGTTCCGTGGTACCCTAGTGTTTCGCAAAACATGTAGTTGGGTCACGTGAGTTTTAAGGGTTCCTCGTTTTTTTCAGAGGAAATGATTTCTTGCTTCAGTATGTTGATGCGTCATTATGAAAAATTTTGGATCACCGTGCTGCATTCAGATTCCAAGTAGGCCAGTCAGCTGAACAGGAGGTTGAGTGCTGTTAATAGCCAAGAAATAAATATTGATAGTTGTTGCGTCACTTGTTGTTCATTGTTGTGCAATTAAGAAGAACGTTATTGTTGCATGACAGTTATACGATGTTGCCGATGTACAGTTCACAGTAGAGAAAGAAGGCCCCCTTGAAGTTTTGCAGCAGTGTTGCCAACCTTGCGGTTTTCTCGCGAATTTGGGCTTGTTTTTTTGTGGATTTGCGGCTTTTTTAAGACTTGCGTGTCGCTTGTTTTTGGGCTTTTTTAATTAAAATTGGCTTGTTTTTGCAGATTTTTGTTTGCGGATTGCTTTCATCAAAATGTATGGCACTTTTGCTGTTTGAATTTACTGCAAAACGAATTTTGGGCGTGTTTTTGTGTAAATTTGCACATTTGGGTTTGTTTTTTCGGATTTGCCTCCCTGCTTTTGTATTTAATTTGCCTGCTGGTTTTATGTTTTTTGAATTTTCCTATCAAACGCAAGTTGGGTTTGTTTTTTTTCCGTTCAATTACCTATTTTAGGCTTGTTTTTCAAAGTTGCTTGCTTGTTTTTACAAAATAACCTGGCATCACTCTTTTACAGCTTATTCAGAAGTATAATCTTGGGAACTCTGTTCCAAATATAGTAATAATGCTGCGGATTTTCCTCACAATTGCCGTTAGTTTATGCTACCTGTGAGAGGAGTTTTTCGAAACTAAAACTTATCACGAATTACTTAAGATCTAGTACAGTGGTTCCCAACCTTTTTTGATGCATTCCTCCCTTGGCTCATTTTGGAACTTTTCATTCCTCCCCTATTACACAATTTCACCAGGGTGGCTGAAAAGGTTTAAACGTCATTTTTGCGATGACTCAGGTTGCACGTTGTGGGTTGAAGTATAATCCTAGCGGCATTATTGCGTCCTTTCAATAAGCCATTATTGTTGCGATAATTAGCTCTGCTTGGTGGCTTCAAACAAGCAGCAAGTTTAACTGGGGAAAAGTCAAAGAATCACTCAAAAACTTGGAATGCACTTAA